>OFHQ01000098.1_pt1 | contig 11784 bp, 4 predicted proteins | sample 1521071 | NCBI WGS metagenome assembly OFHQ01 (sample SAMN04272335, study PRJEB24112) | coral metagenome | biome: Coral reef; feature: Shallow seawater; material: Coral tissue | host: Coral | place: China: South China Sea | collected 2014 | reverse complement strand
GCGCGGTTTAAAAACCTCTGGTACCAGGGTAAACAAATACATGTTCTTGCACAAACGCAGTGGTTGTATATTTCATAACACATTTTGAAAAACACACTGGAATAGTTTGCATGCACACAATCCATTTTTGAAAAATTCTCTTGAGATCAATTGACTGATTTTGAACTAGATAAGTGAAAAAAATGTGACCATGCCATAGTTTATACTTTTCTGTTAGATCGAAAATTGTCTTTTCACGTTGTTTTTTCTTTAATTCATTAGTTTACCCTGGTACTGTGTAAATGACAGTCACGATATGAAAGCAGATAGTCCAAGTTCTTGAGATTCAAGATAAGACGAACCTTGTTATCTTTCTTAGGAACCGAAAACATTGGTGAAATATATTCGCCAGGTTCGTGACAGGGCTACAATAACTTTTATATTCAGGAGGTTTGAAATCTCCTTGTCGATGCTCCTTTGCAATGGTATTGCTGGGGTAAACGAGGCTACTTGGTGGGCCGGCGATAAAATCAATAATTTCGCCTTTCACCGTCTGTAAAATAATTGCGTCAGATGCCAAGGCCTCCCATTATGACAGAAAATTCTGGATTTGCACGCCACGACCTGTTTTTTCAGATCAGGCAATATCTTACTGTTGAATTACGCAGGAAAATGGCTTACCTGTAAACTTATTGCCGAGTCTGGTGTTTGAATTAGTAATTCTAGAAGGTCATTTTACGCCGCGTTACTGTCGAGTTAGTGTGGAGTTAGGTCGAGGAAAATCATTAATACGCATAACGGCTTGCCCATTTCGACTAGCCTGCATGTTAATGGCCATGGGGTTTTCGCCGTCACAATAAGCTGATTTGCTTTCTTGTAACTCCTAGAGGTGGAATAATTCTACAAAGGCAAGCAATGAAGCGCCTGATTGATCGGTGATCCATTGAACTGAATTAAGGTCAATTTTGAAGAGCTTTCGTGAGTTGCTATGATGTTGTTTTGACTCTTACGACAACCACACGGCAACAGTTTCGTGACTGCTAAATTGCCCTTCCGTGAAAAAAAAGCTCCCTTTGACGCATGTCAAAAACAACGTCTCGATAGCAAACGATCCGCGCAACAAAGCATACCGAAACAACTTCTGCCACTTAGACGGAGAAAACTAGCGCCAATATACGCTTGATTCCCGTGGTAAAATCCCAGATCTTTTTCTTGAGGGAACGCGCGAATTTTCTGTCAAAGTAATTTGCGGTTGCCGTGCATGGGAACTGGCGGAGTAAGGGGTAAATTGTTTCAAGAGGGTGATTATCACTTCAGATTACGATAATAATGGGCAGCACATGACCAATATAACGGTCTCGCAGTTGACGTTTTTGTGGTCAGAGTTGCCGGCATCCCTTATAATTGCTTCCTCGAAGCTCACTGTCTGTTACGTGACTTCACAGAATCCGGCTTACAGTCAACAGCCAGCTCGCACCTTTGTGGACCGCCGCCCATATCGGAGCAATTAAACGACGGCAGTGGAGAAAAGAATTCACTTACAAGAATAACAAACAAATGCACTGGCTCAATCTGATAGGATTTTCGGCTAGTTGAGAGAAGCACTTTAATGAGGGATAAAGATTTTAATAACAGGTTGCCTTAAGATTTTCCCGCCCCTTGACTCGCCAGCCTTCTTAGCAAAGATAGTTCTAGTCGTAGAAAACTCGAGATTCGCTGAAGGAATGCTCTCTATTGCATAGAAAACGACACCATGTCACCGAGATTGTTCTCTTAACCGATTCTCTCTTTCGTGATTACAGCATGCGATCGTGAGTCGCAGCTACAGACAATGCCTCTCCTAATGGGTCGTTAAAGCGTAGGGCAATAAGTTGCGGCGACACATCCACGCAATAAAAGTCTCAGCATCCAATCAACAAAACTTGGCTGGACAAGATGTCTCGGTCCTCAGAAAAAGGACACAAAATGCAATACACACGGCACGGACTTTGACTCTTGAAGACTGTCCCCATAACAACCCTTGTGACAAAGATATTTTGGTGGCTTTCATCTTGATAAAAGCAAAAAAACAGTCCTGCTCAGCTGAAACCGCATTTGATAAGAACAGTCTAAGAGAAGGTAGAAATTTTACCACGGAAATTCTTGAACAACAGAAGAATTATTTTCATTTATTTGGCGTTTGATTTCGTTCGTGATTTCCAAGTGTTACTCTTTTTAGACAGGAACACTGGGTGATAAAGAATAAGACAAACATCTTGATTGCAGCCTATGTTGCCTGTGTCATTTCTTATTATTGTTTTCAGTAAAATTCGCGACTTGAATTGCGGCTTAATGTGTTATTTAAAAACCCGGTTCCTCTTTATCTTTAGAACTCCACCATGGGAATTTAACGAAATGTTAATGAGTGTATAAATAGTCCGTACCCCTCTTCCACCCTGTGAAGTGTACACTCACGCCAAGGCGTCACCCTCCCTCGTTGCGCACAACAAAGTATTTCTGGCTTGTTTTCCAATTCTTTCCTATAGTAATTTTAACATTGTTTCAGAGTGTCCCTGTTTAGGCTATCTTTTCATTTATTAGTAGACAGATGCGCTATATAGATCTAAGTTGAAAATCAAGTAGCTATAATGTGACAGATCGCGGTCACGTTTAATTCACTTACACTATGTTTATACATGTGCTATATGTGTTTACAAATGTGTATCTCTGACTTCCTCTAATATTTAGCGCTCAACCGTCATCTGTGCAAGCCAGTATAGAAACTTTGAGGCTTACACTCTCCAGAAATTGAGCTATACACACTGTTTGTGAATGTGTATGACTGTGCCTTCACCTAATATTTAAAGCCTCGTTTTTCCTGCAAGTTAGCCACTATAAGATTTTGCATTTACAATCTTTAGAGAATCTATTGACGTAAGTCGCCGGATAATGGTTCTCTATAGACACAGAGACCCTAAAGAAGTCACTGTAAGCTTGTTAAATACGACTAAGGTTGTTTGATTTTGTATCCTGAGTAACACACACAGCAACTTGTAACCCCTGTTGCCTTCAGTTAGCATAACTAACACCATGACATACTAGTATAGTCTGGTTTCTTTGTCGTGTGATGCATCGCTCTCTCGTAAAACAATGATTCTGTAGTTTTCTGGTGCGTGTTTGAAGAGCGACAATATTTTGTCTTCAGCAGAATCTTCTGGCGAAGTGACGGAATGAATGAGTTAGTGATATTGTTAATGTGTTGACGGAATTTTTTCGACTTTGCTAAATATAGCTTGATCGTGCACAGAGGCTCGCCTCTTCGAGACTTTCGTCTGGGTTTTGAGATGCAGGGTCAAATAATACACACGAAAGAGGTACTTATTAATGTTGAGATCGAGTCTAACAGACTCCGCAAAGAAAAGCAAACAGCAGAACGAGATAAGATAAAGAAGAGATATGTTACGGCCTAACTCTATATTATTATATGCCTGGCTGTTACTTGGAAAGTTAAGCTCAGTTTTTTATATTGGAATATGCTGTGTGAGAGATAAGTCAAACGTGTTTAATCGCTGGATATTCCAAATGAGCGTTATCTCTCATCAGAGAAAGAAACTGAAGCTTGCAAGGGAAAGGAAAAGAGTCCAACGATTAACCTGCCATGTATTTTGCAAACATCGTCGTTGCTATGATACTTCGTTACGTACAAAGAGATATTCTGAATGCCAAAATTATTTAATGCAATAGCCATCCTCCTTTATTTTTGTGGTTTAAGATTTTAGTGCTAGTTCCTTAAAAGTTTCATTAATCTCTTGGTCATTACTGCATTTGTACGGTTTTTCTTCTTTTGCAATTGCAAAAGTTACTCGTATACAATTCAAATGAACTTTCAATAGCTATTTCTTTTATTCCAGTTCTTAGCGGTTTAATATTGGTATCATTCAATTTTACAAATTGACTGAATATAACGAGACCACTTTTTAACTCGAGCCTCGGAATTCTATCGCTGCAAATATAAGTAATTCTGTTTTGCTGCTGGGAACTCACACTAAATCCAACAACACCAGTGAATCTTTACTTGCGATTAAAAAATTAGCCTCTATGACGTACGAAACAGTTGTCTTGTCCTTAGACTGTGAGAAATGTGAACGTTTTACTGGTAGAACGATGTACTATGACGATGTCGAAGTAATGAAAGTTCGACCAATTTTTCTCACCTCACGCCAAATTAACTCTTGATAATCAGGCAGCTTCCATGAAGGATATCAAGTGAATCAGTGTTTCTTCTGTGGGTTCATTAGTATTCCCACACTGGGTTGGTTTTAAGCGGTTTTAAGTGATCTGCCAATGTTTAGTTTTAAATTTTGTCAAAAAACTAAAGTATATCATATTAAACTCGAGTCCGCTGTTTAACAACTTGTGTACCGCCCGCAAAACGACACTATATACCTTGATGTACCTCAAGCTGTTATGTAATAACATGTATTTCTTCGTACTTTAAACGAGATTATTTTCGATTAGTTTGGTTATGCTTAATGTCCTTCTTATGTTGCGCAAAAGCTCCAAGTTTCACAATAAATTGTTTTTAGCTATATGTGCCTTGCCTTTTGTCCGTTCTAGTGTCCACACATACATATCCGGTATGAAATATAATAAAGTGGAGTGTTTATTGTGGATTGTGAAATGAGTGCAACGGCGAGCAATACTGTTGTACATATTGCCAGTTGTCGATCTAACTAAGCGCCCGTTTCATTTTATTAAACCTACTGAAGCATGCTTCTAAAGGTTTATGGACGGCTGGGTAGTGGAGTATTTCAGTGTTCTTTCAAAACCTGTTTTGTTGACTGGATCAGACGAAGATCGTCTCTTGCTGCGACATTATCTAGGTGCTACTGCGTTTAGTAAATTTTCTATTGTTTATATGAACAGTGTTTTATTATTTTAAGCGCGCAGCTCTAACCTCTTTGTCACACGCTGTCGCACACACTCGGTCATTTCGACCTACGGAATTTTGTTATCGCTTTAATTGTTTGATTACGAGACTCGTTTGCCCTCTGCCACTTATTGTTTTAGTGACAGTGTAAACTCTTCGGGGAAAGAGCGATTTTTATTGCACATTGTTGGCTTGCAATGTTCGAGAGGCTAAGCTGGTACAATTTAGTAGAGAAATGGTTGTCATCAGCTCATTCGCACTTTGCACCATGGAACTTCCGGTAGTGGAGTGGGCCCTCGCCGATACAATCATTTAACAATGCGTGGTCGGACTTTGTTTACTTTTCGTTCGCACGCGAACGATATTAAGGGCGTTCTGTTTTGACAAAATTCGCATCACCTTGCCAATCACTACTGATTGTCAGTAGGAAGCAAATTTCGACTTGTTTTCTTTTGCTGTGTTTTCAGACAGGCTCGCACGTATTACAACGCTACTGCAGGCGCAAACTTGCGTAGCGGACACGGTGTTTGAGTTTTTCGCTGCAAGCAAAACTGTGCAAATTAAGGCCTTGTCTAACTGCCTCGTACTGGTGACGCGTTTGTGTCGAGTGGTACTTAAGTGAAAGGAGGCGTGATAGGTTGTAATGAAAAATTATACGATTAGTTCACCAGATGCATTTCCTGAATGGACCAATTACAGCTCTATTATGAATGGGCTTTTAGTGGGCCTCCCCACGAAGTGTACATCACGCAACGCCATATGGTTACGTTAAAGCAGTCAGTTGTTTGTCTGAAATGAAATCCGGCTCTTTGCATTATATAAAACAGTTGAGTTAGCTTCCCTTTCAAATTTTAGTCGGCATTAGACTATTATTGAGTTGTTCTTGCCTCCTGGCTACAAACACAAAATTCCAACTATTGTTATCCCAGTCTGTTGACGTAATGACCACCAAACGCATTAGGCCAATTTGCAGCTCTTTTCTGTTCCCAAACAGATCTAATTATCTGCGTTTGTAGGTTTCAAGCACGAAAATTGTTACTTTGCATGAGAATGTAATAGGCGTCGTTGCATGAAAATTTGCCCACCCTTATTTTGTCTACTAAAACACTGGGCTCGTGACCGTTTTCCGAAGCCACGATGTTTCGAGAACTCTGGAGGCAAGGCTGACCAGTTTTATCTTCATCTTATTTTTTGACAAGGTTGAACGAGCTTTGCACTTAGATCCGAGATACGCTAGTGATTGTTTGAGTACATTTGCCTCTAGCATCTTAAGAATAAAATCGTATACCAAGGGCAAAATTTCAAAGATCCATTGATAACTGACATCCATCAACGGTATCTTTGATATGTTGACATAACATGTTTCTAGACGGGCTTCTGTTCACGAAAAGCCCCTAATTAAAATGTCATAAAAATTTTAAAGGCCACTTTGAAAAACCAAATTTGTTTCATGTACAATTTCACGCACTTTTTGTGCTGCTGGCTTTTCCATTTTGTTATAATAATCTAGCGGCTAATTTAACGTCGAAAACAGTAAGTCCTGTTTGAAAAAGAAGACGGAGATTCCATTTCCTGACTAATCTAGCTTTGACTTGCTTCATTTCAGACAGGAAATTGTTTGTCTTTATTGTTCTTGGAAACCATTACTGCCCCTGTTTTAATTCCGCATAATCATAATTCAAAGAGTATTCTAACCATAGCGTGCAGTGACGAAGATAATTTTGCTGAGTAATGGTGACAGGTTCGTCAGAGTAACAAACATTGCATTTGCAATAAATAACTCTGACTGAACCGACTTCTTTTGGGCTTGGCCACTCGCTTGCGTGCACTTTCTCTCTAATATCCCTTACAGTAACCTGAAAAATCTCTTCAATGAAAGAGCAATACCAAGACCGTAAAAACTTTACGAGGCCAGCTAAGCGGATCGAAACGTGCACTTGTTTTCCGCTTGTATCACTGTTGTCAAGGTTTCTCAGTTTTGACGTAAATTAGTGGTTAGCATGTCAAGTAGATTCAGCTGCCTGCATAATTTAACATAATTATAAAGAGTACTGCAACACATCCCGGCCAAACCTGTACGATATTTAGCCGTGTTCAACAGTTTTCTTGTTATTTCAACAATCCTGGTTTATTCTTGCCACACCATACTATCAAACTTTTAAAACTGAGCAGCGAGTAAACTCCAAATTGTCTTGCAACTTGAAAAGAATGTATAATTTATTGACGGCTGTATTCTTTTCGTTTGAATAATTTTTAACCTTTTAGCTCACATGGTAAATAGGACGCTAAAAATCGGCGGAGGATGACTGATTTATCGGATGTCCGTGAGCAGACAGGAAAAATTAGTGCGATGTAAGGACTTCAAAGAAGTCCGGTCAGCCGTGTTTTTTGCCGCAAACGGGAACTCCCTGAGAGGCACACTTTCTCGAATCACGAAACAATTAAGGCAAACATGCAAGGTCTTATTTTGTATTTTAAATTGTGGTGAATAATTTTTTTTATTTTGATCTTAAAATCATTTTATGAAGACTTGCAAACAATAGATTTGCGTTAATGAGTACGCAGAGGTGAGTAAGCAACTTTAACAGGTCTGTTTTTCACCACCCACTTGCACACAATCCTTTTATACATATAAATTCTGCATTTAAGTATTTCCGCATTCGCTTAGCAAAAATTATTATCTGCCAACTTTTTCTACACTTAAATCTGTCTTCCTCGTTTTGCTCCCCAGAATTGACTCATTGCAAACTCAGAAACTCAAAAAAAAGTGATCGCAAAAATATGTTTGATACATTTTCTGTCACAATCTCTTAACGTGCCCTACAACCACCAGGTGTATGCCAGTCATTTCGTTTTGGATGCATTAATTTTGTTTGGTTTAAAACCGAGCTAATGTTCTTTAGCTGACGTGTTCCTTTAGTTTGTCTCGTCGCATTTTTTGCTTATAATGATAATAATGATTTGAATTTTTGCAAGAGAGCCACGTTGAAGAAAGAAAGAAAGAGCCGAACAGGACATGGGATGCAACGACATACAGCACAGTTGAATCTCTCGGAAACGCCTTACTGCAGGCACCTCTTTATTCATACGCCACTCACTTGGTCCTGGGGAGGATAAATTGGTATAATGCGGATATTTCTTCATCACGGAAAGTTAACTCGGTTTTGGCGTTGGGGTCTAAAACTCGCAGTGGTTTCATAAAATCTTCCTCTACAATACCAGCTACAGCAGCGCTGTTGCACTCAGCACTACAGCACTGAGCACAGCGCTCAGAACTATTCTTGTAATAATTCTTATCGTGTATATGTCAAATTAAACAATTTTATATATACAGTAATATCGCGAAGGAAAATTGAAGGAAATATTAAAGACTTCAATCTCTTCCGTCAATAGACAAGTAAACTCTTGCAATATTTACTGAGAATAAATTGATTCCTTTAAGCCGTAGAGAAGAGGGTGATCAACTAATTATTCTTTGTTTATCAATATCCTATTTGGCTAGCATGCAGACATTTTGCCTTAACTGGCTGCAAAGGGTAAACCACAGACAAGACCTTCGTTATTATTATTATTTTTTTTTTCAACGCAACCAAATCAAGATAACAGAAACACGTAATCTGGAAAATTACTAGTTAGTCGATTGCCTTTTTAGGAATTGTCGAAGTGTCCTGACTGCTCGTTAGGTGGGACTCAGAAGATCTTATCTCAAATAGATGAGCGGCCTATATCGGCTCCTTGGACTACTCCCAACCAGAAATAAGTGGCTATTTTAGGATCAACGGTTTACACCATGAGATAGGTTTCCCTTCCTTTGTTCTTACTTAATAGTCTTTCATTGTTGTGGTCTTCTTACGCTTTTTGGTTAATGGTTACACTCTTGAGATGTGCTATTTAAGTTTTGTTGTTTAACTACCTTGTTGCTATGTTTTTGTTATCGTTAAGGACTTTATCACCCGCATCTCGCGCGGGGCCATGACGAACTGAAACAATTACTTTTTCATAAATGTGTAAATCGGGGTTTCCTCCGGCATTCCTGAGCATAAAAAAAGAATCACAGCGAAAACGACGAGCTTTGAAAATTTCAGTTTTGTATTTATTATTTAGCAATGGACTCCTTATCCCGGCTCTATGTAGGGTCTAGATGTTTTCGCTTCGCTTTCGTGCACTGTATGCATTCGTTAGAAATGGAGCAGAGCAGATAGCTTCCCTTGGAATGCATTCCTTCCGTTGCGTCCACTTGCAGCTATTGGTGTTCGATTCAGAAAACTGAGGTCGGTGTCTAATTCTCTCCACTATTCATTATAAGTCAAAGACTGAGGTTGCATTATTAGTTAAGCCGAAAAAGTTAAACCCGTGAATAAAATAATGTGAGCAATATGACCAAAGTGGAAAGGTGACGTTCGTAAAACTGCCAAAATAGCACGCTCAAGTGTTTGGATTCTTCCTGACTGGGTTTTAGTTGATTTTAATGCTAATTTTAAACTTAGATAAAAAGTTTGAAAACTTTCACCCTTATAACACTGTGGCTGGGCTTTTTTCAAGCCCAGCCACACATTTAAGAAAATCAGTCGTATTTCTTTTGAATCTGACTTGTAAGCTGAGTTCATTTCATTGCCAAATAATTTGCCATTTTTATCGCCATTTCTATTTTCTATCGCACGACGGTAGTTTCATACTTGGTGCAGGCTTTTAATCTTTCCACCATAATCCCAGTTGTAAACAGATCTAATACTCAGCTGTCTCACTATTCTTGATAAATGACATTCGTTCTCGATCGAGACAATTCCCATATTCTCTTAAAGAAAGCTATCGATCAATTTTGTTGGTACAGCTTTACGCCTCGATTTAGTTAGATTAGAGCCGAATTGATTGATCTGATTTATCTTACAAAATTGTTTGCTCTCTGTAAACACAACTCATCAGATATTTTCTTTGAGCTTAGACTTTGTGAAATGTTGAGATTGTCAATACAGTACATGAACATATCAAGCTGGTATTGCAAAGTTATACGAGGATGTTTACACTGTCAAACTCACTTAAGTAAAATCTTGGAGCTGAATGATTTCGTGTTCAGGAGTTAAGATTGTATAGTAGAAAATATTGGACATGACATTCTCATTTAGAGCACTGCACTGTTGTGTTCAAAGTTGCCTTTCAATGTAAGATGAAAGTTTATTACATAACCGGCAAGAGTCCTTGCTTTACTTATTTAAACTTTGCACTAAATTGTGGTTCCTGGTTGCCACGTTTGTTGTTAGGAGTCGGAAATCCGGGTCTTTTTATAATTTCTACTGGTCTCTGGCGCTTTCCTCTCTCAAGTTTGCCTGGTTTAGTCGTTTCATTTTCTTTACATTTCACAATTGCTTAAGTTGTGTATATCACTGCAACGGTCATTGATGTCTACGTTTCTTTATATTGTTATGCAGTTTTATTTGCTTCTCAGGGCAAACTTTGGAGAATCTCCGAGACTTAATATTATTGCGCATTTTCCAGCGTTTGCCACATGCTGTGGCCAAACAAACGCAGCATGTTGTGGCAGGCTGAGCTGGTCTGCATGATTAAACTTTTGACCTGAATCAAAAATTCTCTCCAACATCTGGTAACTTATTGACAATGAACACATTTTATATGAGAAATTTAATGAACGCACCCTCTAGATTTAACAGTGTAGAGAAACTCCAAGCTGAAACTATGAAGGACCTTACTTGGGAACCCCACGTTATAATTTCTTTAAATTGCTAGCATAGGAAGTAGAACTTTGTTTTTACACTAAAAAAAACAAAACTGTCCTCAGAAAAAAAGTACTTTAAGCTTGTTTGAATAAAAGATGATGACATTATTTCATTATTCTGCATGTCACATTTAAAATCAAAGTAAATTCAAAGACAACACACTTCATAGAGTTGTAGTTTATTTTACCCACACGTAATTTACCCAAGGTAATGTCAAATGCAATAAAAGTGTCCAAGCTTATCTATGACTTAAAATATTGCACCTTTACCCAACTTGTATATAAAAATAATGTCACTAAAGTTTTATTTGCCCCAATGGCTAGCCCGTAGGGAGCATTGCTAAACTGAAAGCTTCTCTAAACTTTGCTCAAATGTTAAAATGAAGTTTGTTTTAAAGCTAATGAAACAATGTATATCAAAGTCTGTAAACTCATATAATCTATTAAGCCAGAGAGGGTTGCGTTTTTTCGCGGCATGCAAGTTACTTTTTGATAAGCAAACAGAAGGCAACTCAGCGTTTACACAAAAAATTTATTTAAATTTCTGATTTGAGAAAGAAGTATACCAAGTTAAATATTTTCTGAGGATTATGGTTTAATAAAATGTTAAATGAAACCTATGTATAAAGAGTTTCGAGGTCGAGTTTCGAAAATCGATAAAGAAAATACACTTTAACTTCTGAAGCGGCATTTGCCAGCCGAAACGTGATGGCGAAGTTTTGGACACGTGTTACCACTTACACTGAAGAAGTCGTGGAAGTTTGAATGGTTCTTCTGGCAGGCATGAAAAGATGCTCTCAGTCTTGAACTTTTCACATTTGGCCGTCTTTATAATTGTCACTGGTGTTCTCTTTTAATCTCTTTTTTGGATTAGAAATTATGTCTATAGGAAAAAGAAGGGGAAAAAAACATGTTTGCGAAACAGTGGAAACCAAACTACATCACTGGACTTTATACCGGAAACGCTTTTAACTATAAAAAGCCCACTTTCAAAATCAAAACCTATTTTATTAGTTTATTTTTGTCGGAAGAGAAATGTAGTGTATTTCAAAAGTTGATAAAATGTCGTGTTCAAGAATAATTTTTTCAAGAGCACTTATTTTGCCCCTTTGTCTGCAGAATAACTCTTTCAACCCTATAAGACAAAGCCTACTATGTAGATCAC
>OFHQ01000097.1_pt1 | contig 11802 bp, 3 predicted proteins | sample 1521071 | NCBI WGS metagenome assembly OFHQ01 (sample SAMN04272335, study PRJEB24112) | coral metagenome | biome: Coral reef; feature: Shallow seawater; material: Coral tissue | host: Coral | place: China: South China Sea | collected 2014 | reverse complement strand
ACAAACACGATTTTTAACCAATCAGCGCGCGTGCTTTCTTAGGACTGTTTTCTAAACGATTTTGCAGCCTAAATTCAGCAATATGCATGCAACCACCTGCTGCATGCTGTAATTCTAATACACGCCTTCGTTACTCATACTTATACACGCCTTATTACCTTATACTTGAACCCTGAAGAAGAATAGTTGAAATCTAGAATATTCCCTAGGAAATCATCCACGCTTTTCTTATAATTGGATCAGATTTTATAACGGTAAATTTTCACAACTCGCTTACAGGCTCTCCCCTTACTCACTGACCTCCTTGTCTGTATTAGCTGGGAATTTTCCAACATTATCCAACTTCAGCCACTGCCTAAAGTCGTATATTGTAAGATTCGGTTGATAAAAGGCTCTAGAAAAAATATATCAAGGAACTATCGTTTTAATCTTATGACGTAAAGACGAAAAGCCGCACTTAATCTGCAAAGGTTGAAGTTGAGTTATCAAGAAGATGTTTCTAGTCAAAAGTAGTGATTTTATTTCCGTCTGCAATTTGCAAGGTAAAACACCTTTTAGATGGCGCCTGTTCAAATCTGGAACGTCCCAACTGTAAAACATAAAGAGAAGAGACCTGTTTCAGTTTGTAGTGCACATCCAGAACTTTACGTGCAGCCTTATTTGATGTACCTCGTTATTATATCTAGGTTACACATATTTGGTTACATAATCCGAAGAATTATTGAATCTGACACGTGTTTTCTCTTAGGATAGATGCCTTGCTATAAAGCCTGAAGATAATTTTCTAAAATCTTAAAAGAGGATTTTGATCAATACCGGAAGTCAATTAATAAATGTTTCTGGTACGGTCCACCTGAGCGAGTCGAAGCGCAAATGGGAACGTGAGTGCCGGGCGTGAGTGCCAGTGTAATTGGGCGGATATACAACGCGCTAGTCTGCAAATTGACTTTAATTACAAGGTGCTTAACTTAAGGGTAACAAAGCATTTTACTGTTGCATCGTCACGTTTTGTTGTGTTTTTCAGCCAAGTCACGTTCTAATCGAAACCGACCCAAACTACCAGTCCGTGGTCGTTTCTAAAATACTTGAGAGCTGAGTGTTCAGCTGTGATTGGACAACCACATGCAATGGTCGCACCTCATGTGTTTCCGTACAAAAGGCCCTAAGACCACTTGTTTTGCGGTTTATTTCCACTTGAGGGCTACACTGAGGGCAGTCGGACTAGACACTCTGCTTGTTCTCAACAATCAACTTCTTGCTTTATATTAAACCGCGTAAGCCGAGCGTGCGTGGCGGAAATCAGCGGTTTAGCGAGATACGTGAACGTTTCACGCACGACAGCTTAATGCGTAAATTTCTGGAATTCGTGAGGATTGATATTGGAATTACGGCAAAATACAAGTGTAAACAAACCATGTGGGAAGTATACCGCCATGTTGTAATCCCCTTGTGTATATCAGACAATAACGACCATCCTGGCTTATTGCAATGCCAGTCGACGCTTGTTGGATCCAAAGGTAAAATCTACACCTGGCAGTTTTTTTTTCTCCCTTTGCTTGATAATAAAAATAAAAATCTTGATCCCTTAAGCAAGGCACTTAACTCTCACAGTATAACTGAGTGGAAGTCAGCTCTTGGGGTTCTGTGAAACTGTTGTCGTTGGACAGTTTGTCGCTGCATGACTTGGGCCCCGTACAGAATATAGTTTCTGCTAAAGTCACTGAGGCTGTTTTATGAACTAAATTTTGGTCTTCGATGTTTTTGAAAATAAGGAATAAGTTCCCTCGTTTGCTCGTTTGTCGGACAACCTAAAGTCTAAAAGTCTCGAGGTGATCACGCGCTATCAAATAACCATGGTAACAATTTTTTTGTTTTGAACTGTCCCGACCCTGGTTGATTTAGCAATAACTTGACTGAGAATAAATGCTGTACTTCAGTGGCAAAATATATTTCAATAAAGCAGGTATTTAATATCTGAGCAGTCTGCAACGTCATTATTGTCGATTTCTAATCCCCTTGCTTAGTCACAGTTTGGTCTGAATTGAGGAGACATGCCGCATTTTCCATGCGTTATCCATATCTTGATGTAAACTTACAAAATGGCTGACATCGTAAGCCTTTTCCTCAAAAACTTTTGTGATATATCTTGTCCGCTGAAATAATACCTATATTCCCGTTTTTATTGAGATGCAGGACACTATCACATCTATAACTGACAATTCTCTTCTCCGTGAGGCTAAACTACAGAATACAGGGCCGCTGAAAATCATCCACCTGCAAATGAGCCCGCTCGTTTGGCTCGTTTGCTCCTTTGTCATCCATTGCCGAGCCAAACGAGCCACTGAACGAACCACTAAATTATAGACCCAAGGACCTAACGCATACACGAATCATTTTCGATCTTTCATCCACTGCCGAGTCAAACGAGCCACGAAATATATTCACCTTCAAAAGTGGCCCAGCTGTGCTTTGTAGTTTGCTCGGCCTTCCGATTCAACAAAGTCGATGCCAGTTGATATAGCTGGTGGTGGAGTGATCAACACTTTGTGTCAGGTTAAGCAGAGCCAGCTAATACTTAGCTATAATAGCAGTTCATAAAGGTGTATATGGAAAAAAGACTTTTCAGTACATCTTTTACCCTTTCAATACCGACGGAGATAACGTTGGTAAGATAGAGTTAAGAAAAATTAAGGCTACTGCGCTATTGCAATGATACCCGGGATGTTTCGGTGCAGGAAATGGTCCCTGAAAGACCTGAAAGATGGTTTAGATGATGGTGTAGGAATGCCAACTATCAGTTAAATTTCCGGTCATTTCTCGACAATTAGATAAATTTTTATCCCATTTTCAGCTATCAGTGGATTTTGACATTCTCAGAATCTCAGCTATCAGATAAAAACTCGTCATTCGATTCCTCATGATCAGCTGAAGGTGAAATTTGGACTAATTCTAAGTTGACTCTGTCCGGAGACTCTACTGAGAGAGGAATCCTTTGATACTGATCGTGAGCGCAAAAGCTGACGGAATTATAACAAAAGCAAGAAACTGACAGTGGCAGTCCATTGCATGCTTTGAAATGACCGATAACAGTTACATCCAATGATCGCATTCACGCGTGGCCAAATCAGGAATACTCATGGAATACGCAAAGAGCGAAAAAAAGGGTGAAAGACGAGCGAAAAAATGGCTGAAGCGGGGAAATGATACTCTCGTTGTTACTAAAGATGCCAAAGAAAAAGAGTTGTAGGAAATACTTGACCTGTTTGGCTATCAAATACGTGCAAGGTTTATGAATAGTAGTGAGTCGTACAATTAGCGTTGTTAACCTCTGAGACCTCAATTCTGTGTTGTCAGCCGACATGCATCATTGGAATAATGGAATTAGTTAACACCACGCTGGGAACAGATTTGTTTTAACCGTAACATAATAATTAGTAATTATAGTTTCCTAGGCAACAGATAAAGTTTTAGCAACAATGGCGACCGCCTGGTCGGGATTTATTATGATTTGTCATTACGGTTATCAATTTCATCTTTTTTTTTTTTAATTGTCAACTCTTTCGAGTGTGTAATTAACAATGGAATTCGGTAATTTTTTTTCACACTCTGCGATCCTAAACGCATCTTAACATTGTCAGAATTGTTCAGGACCAACTCGATGCTTCTAAAATCAATGTAAACATCAAGGCAGGACTGTTAAAAGCTGACTTCAATTGCTTTCAAATAAGTTAAACTTGTGCTCACTTTGTGTCCTCTTCTTGGCGGTGAAAATCAACCAATCGGCGCGCGCCAAAACGCGACAGTTATTCTTCTCTGATTCTACAAGCAGCTCTGAATGAACTTTTGACACGCTTGGTGAACGTCTGTGTGATGCATGTAAGACTGCACGATTTTCGTGGTGGATGGGAAAAACAGAGTGAAAAGCAAACCAAGGCTATATTTTTGGGGAGCACTATGATCATTACAGCATGGTGTCGCTGGATGATAGCTTTCCGAGTTAAAGCCAAGGCGTTCGTGTCGGTTGAGAAGAGCTCGTGACAATGAATATGCTAAAGTACTAGTGAACCAGCCATTGACCCCTGAGGCATCAAATATATTAACTTTTTTGCCATATTTTACTCCTCACGTACGCTATAAACAAAGAACGCGTTGCCATGTACAAGCCGAAACCCGATCTGGCAGAAGATTTTTTTTACCAAAAAAATGTTAGATAAAACATTTTGCGAGAGACTTGCAATGAATTTACCGGGACAGATCTTCCATTCGCTTATAACAATTTGTTCTGCAAACTCCTTTTTGTTCTGATTTTTTGATTTGCGGTTTTTAATGACGAAAAGTCTTAAAGAACAATTGATTTTTGCTGGGGTTTAAGAAGGATTCTCTAGCACCAAGAGACCATAGCTTCTTGTTGGCACTTAATTAATCTCTTTTCCCCGATTCATTGACTACAAGTGATGATTGCGGGCAGAATAAACACTAGAATACATAGTTGCACGATCACGTTCTCTTGAACAAGGATGATGACAGAGCATTGGAAAATCAAGTCAAAAGATATGTAAATGTACTCTTTGTGAATCGAATGTAAAGGCAAGAGGCGAAATATCTTAAAAGCTATCAAAGAAAAAAAAAACGTTGAAATGAAAAGATTAGGCGGAAGATGGCTGAAAAGGGAACTGAAAATACCCTTTCTTCGTCAAGTACCGTTAGATAATTCGGACAGCGTCTAAAGAAGCTATAGAGAGATACCGTTGATCTTGTTACAAGTGATTTATGTTAATGAAATCTTTTAATTATTAATTCCGTTGTAGCCGTCTCCACTTTTGTTCCGCGTGCTAGCTGGAGCATTTCTGTGTAAAGGTGGAAGGGCTTTAGCTGACCACTCCAATTTATATCGTGAGGCGGAAAACTTGTTGAACTTGTACACAAACAGATCAAGACAAGCAAGAAGTACAACTTATCTTGTGACCTATTATTGTATTGGCTGCTTTGTTTTACTACAATTACAATAAGAATTTTATTAAATTGTGCCCCCAGAGAGCCCTCGATTGTTCAAGAGTATATTAAGCTGTTAAGATTGATCCACTTATGCGCAGAATTTGGAAGCATTAACAAGCATTTTGATTACAGGTTCGATCTACTTGCTTTGCATAACCTCAGAGAGATTCTTTAGGAAAAATAGAATACATCTTGGCTTTTTTTTCCTTTTTAAAATGCCTGCATTTACAGTTTTGTGGTGCTCTTCTTTGTACAACTATTTCGTTTGTTTTTAATGAACTGTACACGTTTTGCTCGTATCCTACAACGATAAAACCGCTTCTATGCGGTTACAAAAATTTGAGTTTCTCATTCTCGATCTCGTTAATAAATTAGAGAAACTGATTAAAAATATTTTTTTGTGATTTGTTTTCTTCTTATCTGCCCTAACTAAATACCTCTACAGTATAAATGCCGGCTTTTGCCTAGTTATACCAATTTGCATTGTTTGTACGATAGTCGCCTACGATGAGAGCTCAAATAATTAGCGATAAATACAAGACGAATTTAACCAGGCTTGTGATCGCTTCAACATCTAGTTCTTGTCTGGATTCTTAGTTTTTATATTGTCAAAGTTTCTCAACTGCAGCTAGTTTTAGCATTTCTGTTCAACTCTACAAAGGCCTAATTCTCCCAGCTCAATGCTGCAGCTGACCAATGATTTCCACGTGTGTTGGAAAGAAGTGTTGTCCGCTCAACGAACCGCCATTTAACGGAGGTGTTTGAGGCGCCACGGTTTGGTAAGTGAACGAAGGAGCGATTGTGGTAGCTGGCAGCGTCGGTGAAGGAACATATGGCGGTGCAGAATAATAAGCGTGGCCTTGATCGTAGACAGTGCCGAAAACAATTGGTGGTACTCCATTGTACTCGATCAGTTGTATGGGTTGAACTGGTGGCTGCATCGACGGCATTTGACCGTTTGGTGACTGAGGAACTGGCGAGACAAGAGGAACTGTTTGAATCTGCTGAGCTGGGATTTGCGTTGAGAACCCAGTTGAGAAATTACCAGGGTATTGATGTGATCTGCAGATGAGAACAAACATTTGTTTGTCGCGTATAACATACAGCTGCTTTTGTAAACCGAACGTTAATTTGCCCGTTTGAAATCCACCTCTAACAACAGAACGCAAATTGCACGAGTTTAACATAGCAGTATATACAATGAAGGCCATATTCTTGTTTCCCGTTCATTTTTAAGAACAAATTGAGAAAAACTTGGCATGATATTAAAGGAATTAACTTAGTTCAATTTCTTCACTTAAAAAAAGTAAACATGTTGCGTAAAAAACATACAATTGAGGCCAATTCACTCTATTGAAGTTTGAGCCTTTTGTTTAGCAAGGAATGAGTAAAAAACATACAAGTGAGACCAATTCACTCTATTGAAGTTTGAACCTTTTGTTTAGCAAGATTAAAGGTTATAAAAGCTCACGGCACTAAAAACAAATATTTTATGCCCCGTCACTCTCCAAAACAACGTTTCCGGACAATTTTTCGTCATGGATGCTTAAAAATTGCAAGGTTCTTTTTGTTTAAATTTGTGGTACACATGTGTGTTTACAAGTGCCCTACTGGTAAAATACTTCGCTCATTGTAATCAAGCTTTTGTGAAGTTTGTCGTCATTAGTTCTTGGCCTGATCCTTATAATAAAAAAATTGGCTCAAACCAGACGTCTTTGTCATTCGTTGTCTGTGTTATACAAACAATCTTTCTCTCCTTGACCCAGTTGGTAAAGTGCAATTCTCAGAATAGTTTTAAAACTAACAGTAGTTATTTGTCAGAGCCAATAAGTGCACGCATGAGTGTAAAGTAACTCTGTTCACTGACTCCACAGTAAATAATTCACGATGTCTTCCTTAATTGTCGATTATCACAATAAACAAAATTGTGTCGGAGCCTTTGACTCACATGCCCATCACTTTACAATTTAGATATCTTTGTTCCTCTTAGAACTATTATTGTTAGTTGAAAGCAAGTCATTTGAAAAGTTGATGAGCCAGCGTAGGTGATGTTAATTCCATTCTTTTCGAAGTAAACGTTTTATGGCGATGGACATCAGTATATACAGTTAACGTTGATTTATTTTACTGTTCATAAATACTATAGCAGAGTTTCATCGTCGCAAATTTAGTATAAAATGGTTAGTTCATAAAATGATTGTCGCGTCTGATAAAAATTGTCTTCCTTAACTTTGAGGTCACTCAGATTAAAAATAAAAGTCACATGCTTATATGCGCGTGAAGGTTGTTGACAGCTAGGGAATGGTATTCAAATTACCAGCAACCTTACCCCATTATGGTATTCTGCTTGTAGGCAAATCTATAACTCGACGTCACATTCTTTCCATTTCCTATATAAAAAAAAAAACAAAACAAAAAATACATAACGTCGCTTACATTTGTTCTCAAAAAGAAATATTTACTTTTTCTGCGCACCGTGTGTTATTGATAGGGTCTACAGTGATTCAGCTCTATTCAAGCGAGAAATGAGGCAATAATGGATTGGAAGAAAAATCGTTTGGGTCCTGTCGTTTGAAATCGAACGATCTCGTACATCAAAACGCCGGTATCGCGGCATCTTGTACTGACCTTTACTGCTCTTTGGTTTGGCGCCGAGGTAGGCCAAGTTTACGTTTGCAGTTCTTCCATCGATAACCGGCCTCTTGTTTACACACGCCTTTTCAGCGCAATCTTTATCGTGAAACGTAACCTAGAAACAGAGCATCGTTTAGCAGGAACTCCGACGGGGTTGGAGATAATAACGGTACTCTATCAAGGCTAAACCGCAAAAGCAGCAATACTCACAAATCCGTATCCTTTTGATTGCTGTGTATCCCGGTCTTTAATCACTACAGCCTCTTTGATCTCTCCAAACTGTTCGAAAAAGTCTCGTAGAGAGTCGTCGTCTGTATCGTATGGAATGCCTCCTACGAAAAGTTTTGTAAGCCTGGTGTCTTCGTGTCTGATCATTTCTTCTTCCTCTTTCCGTGCGTCCCCGCGTCTGATCTTTAAGCTGACTTTGCAACTGGAGTCGACAGGATTCCGGCAGCTTGAGTGACTGATTATCAGCGCCGTTAGGGGTCTTTGTTAAATATGCAATTTACAGTTTCTGTGTGTACATATAACTAATTTGCACGTGTATGATGTGTTATAATAGTGCTTGTCCACCGTGTCCCTTGAGTCAGTCTTACGAGATTAAGGCTCCACCAATGATTCCTAAGAATGCTTCCTTAAAAAGAATCCTGTGGGACGTTTGATTGATGGAGTGTCGAAATTCAAGCTAATTAACAGTTTTTAAATCCCTTCTGACAAGCTTGATTTTTGAGACAGCCTAACAGCGCTGGTGATAAATGTGATATGAACTTCTTTGCACCTCTGCACTCGTAACAATGGTTTCGACTAAACCGGGGAATCTGGGTTTCGCAATCGCGTCCGAGATCACCCTGAGGCACTGCTTAATCAAACACTTCTAAGCACCTTTGAAATCACAATGTTCCTCTTGTTATGCTAATGTAGCTTTCCAATTCACAAGCATCACTGAAGCAAAACGATGTCGTTAAATGAAGTTCCACAACAGTAATCTCAAAAGTTATCTTACGTTCTTAAGTTCTCAAGATCGTGACGATTGAGTGGAACGACAATTTTCACGAGCCAGTTTTGGATATGTTCCCAAGAGGTCACGTTCTGGAACTCTGTATTACTATGTACTGTTGAAAATAGTTTCAAAATCAATGCTAAATACACTTCTTAATTAGATTACATAACACACAAACGGCCCTGAATTCCTTTTTCCCTTCAATTCGGCTGTAGGAATAATGTCGAAAAGTTTAAGAACTTTTCTTCGATTTGGTTGTTCGTGATGCCCTGCACGTCCTCGCATTTTCACTCTAAGTCCGTTTTGTCTAGGTATCGCCTTAAGAAGTTGTTGATTTTAAATTCATGGCGATGCTATACAAATTAGTGACCAAACAATGTTTTTCTTACAATTCAATAGTCTTGCGGACAATTTAGTAGCTCACACTATCGTTACGTGCGCACGCCAAGCCGGTTTGAGTGGCGGCATGCGAATGTGAAGAACGCTTAAGAGGCCGACATGCTGCTCACAAAATCTTCGGAATTATGGTAATGCCACTGTTTAGCCATTAACTTTACAACTCGAGACTGTCTTTGTTTAATAACTCCAAACAGTAGACGCAGATATTGGCTGAGCACTTTGTATTAAGTCCGTTTGTGTGTGTCTCGTTTTGATGATGTTAGCATACGGTCATAAATTTTGGCCACCCACACAACTGAGGCAGCGGAACGAAAAAGTTGTAGAGGAAACATTTTGAAATGAAGAGAATAGGTCCAATATTACCTTCTTTTGAGAATATGCCGTTAGTAGGTAGCCACTCTGGAGATGACGGGGATCTTTGTTTAACAATAGAAAAGAGTGTCAAGTCATAATCACAATCTGACTTCGTTAGTCGGCAGGCCAACACCAAAGTTTATCATAACCATGTCGCACAACATCAAGATATTTGTCAGTTTATTTATGCTTTGCAATTTTTCACCATGATGCACGAAATGGAAGATAAATGGCATATCGCCTGAGAGCTCTCATAACCAGACTATATTCATCAGTTACTGCTTCAGGTTATAATTTCACTTTTCTGGAAGTTTTCGATAGCCAAACTCGAAGAGCAACGTGAATATTTAAGCCATTTTGCTCTCTTTCATCCGCAAAGAACAAAATTCAAGCCGTGAAGTCCGAGCGAGAGTCATCTAGAAAACGGTGAAGACTGGAGGCGGGACGAGGATTAGGCGATGAAGGCTCGCGCTTTCACTAAAATTGTTGACTTTGGCTCACAGATGTCATAAGCTTTTTATTGCGTTTTTATCGACTACAAAAGCCGGCTCTAACATTTAATCATCAAATAAGAATCTCAAGCATGGCTATTGAGATCAAAGTCTTAGGAATCTGTTTTATTGTCTTCAAGGCGGTGTCTCATACTAGCCGTAGAATAATCATGCAGATGACAACAAAAGGAGCTTTTTGGTCCTTTTGTGATATGTTTGCAAAGTGAGAACGTTAAGATTTCATGGTCTGCTTTAAAACCCGAGTTAGAGGAGGTAACGTGACACAATGAAGCAGACTTACTTTATATGCAATAGTCTCCAAACGAAGTCTCGCGTACTGAAAAAAAACAGACAAAAAAAAATCGCCCAGCGACACGTCAACAAACATAAAGTGTTTGCCATACTTATTAATCTCGTGGTAATGAAATCATTCAAAGTGTTCCCAACTAAGCAAATTAAATATCAATTAATTTGTAACTCGGCCCTGGGGCCTGTTTCTCGAAGCGCCCGGTAATTACCGGGCCCGTTAAGCTGTTTTCTTTTCCATTCTAGAGGGAGTTTCAAAAGGTTTGAAAATTGTACAGTAAAGTTAAAACAAAACAAAATGGACTTCATCATAGGTCAGAACACGTCTTACTTTTCTTGAGACTTTGATTCCGGGCCCGTTAAGTTACGGGGTCTTTCGAGAAACGTGCCCCTGGTGTCAGTTTCAATGTTTAATACTCCTGAAGTTAAAGAAAGTTGGGCTAAGCTTGAAAAACTACGCGGAATTACCATGAATTCATCAAAGCAAACAATAAGCAACTCTTTGTGATGGTTTTGCTTTTGTCTGAAAGTACTGATTTACCGAGCGAGTTTCTAACTATATACTATAGGGCAATGAGCAAAAGAATTTTAAAAGGATTTTAAAAAGGATTTGATTTATATTGTACAGGTTATGAGTTTTAACCAAGGGAAATTTCATTATCAATTACTATAGCGTAGTAGCCAGCCAGACGTTGTAAAGCCTGCCCCGGGATTATGTCGATAACTTTAGGTAATCCTACCTGAACAGCTGTAATAGCATTGTGTTTATACTGATCTTTAACCGTTTGCGTTAGTTAAGATGTTTACGTCGTTATTGCTCAGTTTTACTGTACTTCTTGACAAAGTCAGACTTTGTAATAGAGTGCATGGAAGTGCATGCTTTCATCAATTAACGAAAGTGATGCAGGATTTTAAGAGCAAATTAATGCTCAGTGGAGCTAAGAAAAAGAAAAGGTTTGATCGTTGCATATTATAAGCAGGCAATATATAACACCGTTGCCTTAAGAAACAAGATTTAATTCGACTATGGAATGCTTTGTCATCGTTGCGTATACTTCGATAAAGAGTATTTAACAACTCGCTTTTCCAGTTCTCTGATTTACGGTTTCTTCGCAATCATCAGGATTTTTACAATCTTCAACCATTTCCTTAATTCGTTAAATTGCTCTTTCTCTTTACGAAATCTTCAAGTGCTAAAAATGGGCACAAAACACTGTTCTTTTTAAAGGGGTCGATGATAACAATTTGATAAGTCGATGATGACAATCAGATAAGTCGATGATAACAATTTGAGGACTGCAAATCTGCAAGAAAGTTGTTCATACCATCGTTAACAAGATTAGGGAGATCGTTACCAAGAAAATGATATACCGTGAGATAGTTGTACAGCGGAACCCCGCTATAACGAAGTGCCACGGTACCGAAAAAATGTTCGTTAAAGCGGGGTCTTCGTTATAGCGAAGACCCCGTTATAACGAATTATCTGCATGGTTAACAACAAAAACATTCGTTATAGCGGGGTAACCAAGCTGAAACAAGCTGAACAATGGGGTATACACCAGGAAAAGCAGTCTACAGACTTGCGCGTGAACAGCTACATTTAAATAAAGCAAAGCTTTGAAG
>OFHQ01000096.1_pt1 | contig 11821 bp, 9 predicted proteins | sample 1521071 | NCBI WGS metagenome assembly OFHQ01 (sample SAMN04272335, study PRJEB24112) | coral metagenome | biome: Coral reef; feature: Shallow seawater; material: Coral tissue | host: Coral | place: China: South China Sea | collected 2014 | reverse complement strand
ACTCAGTTGATAAAACCAAATTATCCTGTAATACTCCCACCGACGCAGCACCATATTTTCTTTAGAAACTTACCCCCTTTACTAGAATAGCATTGCCGCATGATACTCGTTTGAGGTGGATCCAGTGCGCATGCCTTAATAGTTGAACCCCTAATCAAACCTTAAGACGTCATCATTAATTACCATTTCGAATTCGCTAAAGCATGACATGTACACTGAAATCATTTCCTCCATAGTGCATTCCCCCATCTGCTCTTTCCTAACTAGCAACTCATCACGAATTCGCACAATCTTGGCATTAAAGAAATCAGCAAAGGCATTCGCGAGTTCTTGGTTACTGTCCGCAGGCGGATATCTTTTTTCTATGTTCCTTTGCAATAATTTATCTGTTTATTAACTGTGCGAATAATACTGTTCTTTCGCTTTATAGAGCAAAGCATTTACAACATTGCACTGCTCCAAATAATACACCCTGTCAATTTCAAAACCAGTCGAACGCCATTTACGTTCGAGCCTTCGCCTCTTCCTCTTCTGAATGGCGATCTCCTCGTTATACCAAAGAGCATTAGGTACAACAGTGCGAGTTCTTTTAGGTGCCAACCTGTCCAAAGCCTCACATAACATCCCATCATAGTCCCTAGGCAATGACTCAATACTTTGCGAGACACACCCATCCGACAAACCAGACGATCCAATCGTCTTATTGAAAGCATCAAAATCAAATCCATTTAATTTACGAGAGACAACAGTCCTCCTCTCATTTAATGGTTTCCGTAAATTCAAAGTAAAGCAAACACTCTTATGATTCGAGATCAACAGTTCCATAACTATAACATGCTTTAGGCCTAAGGCACCCTAAGTCTCATTACTTGTAATGACAAAGTCCAATAAATGACCTTGTTTATGGGTGGGTACACACACATGTTGCTTTAAATTGAACAAATCGAGTAGCTCCCTAGATCGTGTCGCGTCCCAATCGACCATGTCGTCCATATGGAAGTTAAAATCCCCGTATATCAAAAGCTCCTCCGAGCATACTACAGTCTCTCGCAATAGACTAGCCAATTCCTCCAGAAGGACTGCAACTAATGCATCCCCCGGGAGACGGCAGACAAAAATTACTCTCAAACTCTTACTGAGCAACAAAGTGACATCCATGCATTCAAATGATGTAACAGAATGCTCACAATACCTTGTTTAAGAGCTAATAACTCGCTTGTAAAGAAGGCCCACACCTCCGCCTCGTCCTGCCAACCGTGGGGTGTGCAGGAAACGATAACCATTCGGACAGAGCTCTCCAATAGTTACTTCACTACCTTCCATATGCAGCCATGTTTCTGTAATCCATAACAAATCCACTTTGTAATCCACAACAAAGTCTTGAGCAATAAGAGTTTTGTTGCATAATGAGCGAGCGTTCATAAGGCACGAGGTGAACTCCCTGTTCAACGAAAATTTAGGAGCAACACTGACGCGATTCAATTAAGAACAAAGATTATGCAAATTAGTCCCTTTGGGAAAGAATGTTTACTCCGCAGGTGTCCATTCTTGACCGTTCGATTTAAAAAAAACAATTGTTGTGATATATCCTACCATCAGGGCCTGGATTCAATTTTTTACAAAACACCAAGTCGCCTGCATCTGGAATAGGATGGAAAGTCGCATTCGAGTTCGCATAGTAAGCACACGGTGTTTTGTTAGCACAGGAGCCGTTGTTGTTAATTTTGATAAGCGTTCCTACTTTTCGGGAACAAAGCGTAGCGCTTCTATCAGGGGTGAGATTGTCTCCTGTTTTATGACCAGTTTCTTGTGGAGTTTTAGCTCCCTGGAACGCTTTATATGCTTGCCAGGTACTCTTGCCATGAAATACCTATCCAAATTAACGAGAGGGTTTTTAATCTGGTAAGCGACTGACCAGACGAGCTGATGCAGTCCTAATTATCCGGGCAAACTTACAGAATTCTGTGGGTGCCCCTGCAATGGACTATGTATCCCTTCCAGTGGAGGGGATGTAAAAGCCAAACTCCTTGACACGTGTACTTAAAAGGCTCTACTTTTTTATTTCTTCGCCTTCATTTGTCGTAAATTTGATCTTTAATTGATAAGCCGAGGACCCTTACTTCGTGTCTTTGAACGAATTGCTCAAAACGACTTTCCCCGGCCATGCACAGCCTCGTCGACCGAGTCATGCTCTTTTCTTTTCCTCGTCAAAGACTGCCGTATTTTTTTTATCGTGCATACATCGTGTAAAAATCTGGCATCTTCGTTCGTGCGTCTAAAGCTTGTGGTAACACCACAGCTCCATATCCGTTATCCCCCGCTTTTAAGCGCAGGAAAGTCAGCATAATGTTGATTGGCCAAAAATGAACCAGTATATTTAAAAACAAACGCCAAGGGAATTTAAAAGAGACAGTCAGTGGTCTCTGTCTGGACTTATAAAATTGGAATCATCGCAGGCGGCAATCACACATCTAAGCTGGGTGACCTAGGTGGAAAGTTTCGCGGGCTCCTCTTAGTGTTTATACGTTTTACATTCACGCCCAGAGGTGTGGTTCCAGCTGAGACGTCGACCAGGTATTCCACGCCGTGCAAGTCCGAAACCTATCCTATGGGACACAGCACGCAGGTATCATAAGTACCACGTGACAATCCACTGGTAACATGAGTGTCGATGAAGTATAGGAATAGGGTGTTTGATTTCTAGTCCGGCCTGTACATTCTCAGCGATTTTTAGCTGATATGAATGCCCCGAGGGCCGTGTCTGTATTCAAGCTGGGGTTGCAGGTTGCCGTTTCTGTCCTTTTTTACTGCGCAGACAAAATTTTAAAAGAATGGATGGACACTTAAAATTGAGTTTTCTCAATGACATGAAGGAAGGAAAAAAATTTGGACAAAATATCCGATGGTATAATCAACCACGAATTGGATCAGATGAACCTCTATTTCCTGTTCAGCTTTTTGAGGTTTAAGCAATTCATGTTCCTATACAACAGTAATGCCATTGGCTGTTGAATTTATACTATATTTTCCCCTTTGAAGCACTTCCAAGGCCAGGAGTAGGTTGTATGTCGAATTAATGCTTCACCTAATGCATACCATGGATAAAACTAGTGCGGAGTGTTTCTAACATCAAGGCGGACTTGTTAAGCAGCGTGTGTGTATGTGCGTTCACTTTCTATTTTCTGCCTGAAGAAGAAATATTTAGTTATTGGATGAATCGAGAATAAGAAAAACTTAATGATGACAAGAACATTTATGCTGATAAAGCTGAAGTTTGTAGGGTTAAGTGCCACTATGATCAAAAACTCATTTCCTTTTTTCCTTCAGATTTTGAAAGCGTGTTCGCTTAACACTTAACTGGCAAAGTTTTGAGCTTTGAGTTTTACCCAAACGCTGTTTATTTTGAGACTAAGTTTTGGATTTCCCAGTCCGCCATTACGTTCAAAACTGACCGAGTAGAACTCAGAGGGTTGGATCTAGAGAAAATGACGTCATTTACTCACCAGCTTGAAATTTCAGCGTGTAAACGCAATTTATTATACATGCAAAACACGGGTTTAATTCAGCCGCGTACACAGGCATTGCATTCTTTAACTAGTGAGTCTTCGACTTCATTTTCTCCTCGACCCAGCTCTCTCAAGATTTTAAAGTTGGTGGCGGACGAATAAGTAAGAAAATTCCAGTTAAAATAAACAGATGTCTTTTTAAAACTGATCAGAACTTAAAACTTGGGTGAGTTAGAGTTTAGTGAACATAGTTTTGAAATCCAAGGAAAAAAGGAAAGAACTGTTTTTTTGGTCGTAGTAGCACTTTAAAGCGAGTAAGAGAAAGTTTAAGCTTCTCATTTAACATGAAGTCAAAGATTCAGTTGAGCACACTTTTCTTAACTGTCGATTTGTAAAGATTTTCGTAAACAATGTAATTGATTGGTGTAACGCGGCCAACAACTCAAAATTTGCTCCAACAACTGAAGAGAAACTCTTTGGTATCATATCAGGCCCATATGAAAAGGAAATATTAAAGAAATTTAATTACACAATCCTATTTATGAAGTACTACATATACACCAGTAAGATGCATGACCAAGCTATTCACCTTTCTGTCTTTGTTAATAAAGTTTTACTTCAATACAGAATAGAAAGCTCTAGTCATTAGATACGAAAAAATGCCCCTCGCAAAACCTTACAAGTAATTAGTTAAGTTATACAAACGAGAAATGTTAATGTTAGGTGATATATGATAGTTGTTGTAATTACAAATAGTGCAGGAAACCAATAAAGTACTTTCTTTTCTCAAAAAAAAATATCTGTGAGTTGAAAATAAATTTGTCGTTATCCTCTTTGTTAAAAAAAAAACACCGTAATAAATGCAATCAACATTGATATAGGATTTCATTTCTGACTTGATTTCCAAAACAAGTCTTGGAGCACAACATTTCATATTGAAATGAGTTTATCTTGTACGTTCATTGTCTTGTAAATTAAATCAAACTCATTTCCATATCAAGGTTGTGCACCAGGACTAGTTTTGAAAATGAGGTAAAAAGCCAATCGAAAATGCCTTTTTCCGTTCACTGGTGCAACTTGGGTCGTATTATTTTAATTACCTGTGTTTCTGGAAGGGTAAGAAGATTCGATAGCTTCACATCAGTAAGTTCCATAGAAGCAACATCTGCAAATTTGTCCTTCACCATAGCAAAAGCCATTTCCAGGTAGGCAGCTCCAGGCATCACAGCACCTCCCTGAATGAAAGCATGATCCTTTAGAGTTTGGAAACGATGAAGATCAATCTCAGTCTCCCAGCAATGCAGTCCTGAATAAGGTTCGGTTATCTTCACCTGTCCTAGAAATGGATGAGGTTGCTTCTTTGTAGTTCTGTCAGCACCAAATGGAGGTACTACGGGCTGAAAGGAGTTTTCTCTGTACCAAAAGCTCTTTTCCAGCCATGGAGAGTTCACTGAACGGAGAAACCTGGCTGATGGATCCTTCTGTACACAAGACCAGTCTATGGGAAATCCCAATGTATACAGTTTACAAACTGTATTTTGAAGAAAGCACCAGTGTTGGTCTTTGACAGGTACTCTCTTTCGGGGAAGAGTTGCTACAACAACTGGAATGTCCTGCTTATTGAGGTTTTCCTGAAGAGCAATTTGTTTAACATAGTGGGCCAAAATCGGCTGCGTACTAATCTCAATAATCTGCTTGTAACCATCCTGTAGAACATGCTTTATAGCCTGGCAGAACTGGACCGGACAGCGTAGATTTCGCCACCAATAAACACCGTTAAACTTCTGACCCGAGAGAACGTCGCCCTCAACGGTAGAGTACACAGGAATTTTGGAAAGTTGAGGCTTAAGCTTCATGTGTTTCATAGCTGTTTGAAAAGGCGTCTTAATGGGCTCCATGTGTGCGCTATGAAATGCGCGTCTTGTTCCAAGAACGCGCCAGAAAGTTTCTTTCGCGTGCATCATTAGATATTGGCCCAAGGTCTCGATCGATTGGGATTCGCCAGACACAGTCACACTTTTCGCATCATTGACTGCGGCTATCTCAAGTGTTTCAGATAACCTCAGGTTGACCAGTAATGTCCTGGTCTCCTCTTCGGACATGCCCAGAGCCGCCATACCCCCACTTTTGGAGCAACCAGTTTGCAAAGTGGAGCGAGTCAGCACCAGTTGAACAGCTTCCTCGACGGTTACGATCCCGGCAACACAAGCAGCAGCAAACTCTCCTAGACTGTGACCAATGACAGCGGAAGGATGTATTTTCCAAGACTTTAACAGCTGCGCCGTCGCGAACTGGACAGCAAAAGTGGCCGTTTGAGCGATGACATTCTCTGAAATTCTTGTAATTTCTTCTGGTGCCATTAGCTCCTCCACGAGAGACCATGTCACACCCAAATCCTTTAGTATGTTGCTCACCGTCAAGACAGTTTCTTGAAAAACAGCTTCGCGTTCAATTAACTGTCTTCCCATGGCATACCACTGAGAGCCTTGACCACCAAACATGAATACGAGTTTACCGTCATTGGAGTTCACTTCTGCGTAGGCAAGCAATTTATCCCATCCCACGGAGTCATCAGCAAAGTCTGATAGAGACTTAGATGCTTCAGCAGGGGAACCAAAGGCAAGAGCCAAACGATGTGAGAATTGACTGCGTCGTTCGTTCAAAGAATAGCACAAGTTTACCACGAAAGACTTATCCATATCTTCTTTATTATCATTAATCCAATCTGAATAAAGTCTTGCCATCTTCTGTAGAGCTTCTCGTGAGCGCGCCGACAAGGTGAGGATATTATTTAGACGATTGACGCTTGCTTCTTTTGAGCATTGCTTTGAAGGAACTTCGCGAATGATGACATGCACGTTTGATCCGCCAAACCCAAACGAGTTTATTGCTGCTATTCGGGGTTTTCCCTTTTCTGTTATCCATGGTTCAGTGGTTCGTTGTACAATAAACCCGTTTTCTTCCAGCTTAAGTTTGGGATTCAGCACATTTATGTTAACAGTTGGCACATATTTCCTCTTCTTGATCATCAGAGCGGCCTTGATTAACCCAGCAAGACCCGAAGTAGATTCTGTATGATTGAGGTTTGACTTCACAGAACCAATCCTTAACTTCTTTGTAGACTTTGTCGTTAGCCTGGTGTAGGTTTCAGCTATCGAATTAACTTCTACCACATCACCAATTGCCGTACCAGTGCCGTGTGCCTCAAAGAAATCCACATCTTCCGGATTCACTCCTGACTGTTCTAGAACCCTTCTCGATAATTCAGCTTGCATCTTTGCACTTGGAGCCGTCATCGGTACAGCGTTTTGTCCATCGCTGTTCATTCCACAGGCGAGGATCTCGCAATATTCGTCATCTTTGTCATTCACAGCTGCATGTGACAGCTTCAAGATGACTGCTGCAAAACCTTCTCCACGTCCATAGCCATCTCCAGAGGCATCAAAACTTTTACTGCGTCCATCCGGAGCAAGTAAACCACCTAAGCTGGATGCCATCTGCATAGCATGATTGAGGATAACGTTAGGCGCACAAACGATGGCTATCTCGCACTCTCCATTGTGCAGGTTGTCGCAGGCTATTTTGAGGGCGGTTAACGATGAAGAACATGCTGTATCAACGACCAAGCTTGGGCCGGTTAGATTTAAACAGAATGATACCCTGTTCGCGATAATACACATTGTGCTTCCTGTCGAGGAGAACTGGTCCATACCTTTGTAATTGGATGGATCTGACATCAATGCGGCGTAATCCAGATTCATCACGCCAACAAAGACCCCTGTTTTACACTTCTGCAGATCGTAAAGCCGTAGTCCAGCATCTTCAATGGCCTCATATACCACTTGTAGCAGAACTCGTTGCTGAGGATCCATTCCGCGGGACTCTTGACTAGAAATGCCAAAGAACTTGTTGTCAAAGCGTGTTATTTCCTCCAAGTAGGACCCGTTTACAACACAGTGGCGTCCGCCAACATACCGCTTAGGATTGTAGAGCTCAAAGAATGTTTTATGTTGTTCAGGTCTGTTCTTCGGGTACGCACTAATTGAACTCTTTCCTTGTTTGAGCAAACTCCAAAATTGATCCTTACTGCTGGCTCCAGGAAACCTGCAGCTTATACCAACGATTGAAATGCCAGGGCGTTTAGACGTGAGTTGCCGTGTGTCACTTTCTCGTACTTGCAAGGATACTCCGTCGTTTTGTTTCTTCTGGCTAGGGACTAAATCCGTGTTATTATGGGAGTCAAAACTATGTACAAACTCGGCAAATAACACGATGATCGTAGGCAAAATGAAAAGAGCGTGAATCAGTCCTAGAGCAAGAAGCAGAGGGACAAGACGATGGAAAACTTCTACTAGACTTGGATAGATGAACCCCAGTGAAACTGACCCAGATACAGTTATGGACGCTGCAGTTACCACAGACCATCCAACGGAACATAGGGCCTCAGCCATGCGCACTCTTACTTTTTGCTTTGCTGAGAAAACGAATGAATGGGCAACTTGACTGCTGAAGTTCAGGGACACGATAATCGTCATAAAGAGGGAGAGAAAGGAGAGGTGGTTGAGATAAATTTCACTCGCTTCCATGATAGCTGATGCCTCCAATACGAGGAAATCAAATGTTGCAGACAGGAAGATGCTAATCCCGAGATTCGCGCTTGAAAACAGGGAGATTATAAACACTACACAAGTGGCAGTTATGAAAACTATGAAGATTGCTTCTCTCTCCAACAAAAACACGTCATCAATATCAACAAATGCCTCGCATACTGGTGCAGTTTTCAGAGGTGACTGTTTAAGTAAGTGTTTCCTCAATTTCTGTAGTGATCCTCTATCCTCTCGCAATTGATTTTGTATTTTCATCTTCAGCTGAATTCGAGATGCCAGAATTTTGCCTCGGTGATTTTCACCTCCAAAACTTAAGTCTTGTTGAAATGGAAAGTTTTGCGCGTCACGAAGAAAACGTTCTAAGCACCGATAGAATTCCGAGTTTGAGCAGGTCATGTTCCTACCCAGTGCCCACTCTCGCAACGCTGCGGTCCAACACGGTACCTTTCCTTCTATGTAAGAAGCCTTTTGCAGTTTTGTGCAAATGTTTGTTATCTCATTTTGTACTGTTTCCTTTGAATAATCAACTTTCTCTGAGAAAACGACACTCAAATCAGCCTCGTTGCCAAAGTACCTTTGTTGTGCTTCTCTGAATTGCAGGAAATTGTCATTTTGATAAAGCGACTCGATTTTGCTCGTTCGGTCACTAGGTTGCAAAGCATACAGTACACACAAACTTATGATGCACGCAAGTATGAAAAGTGAGAGAATTTTTCCACCGAGTGACGTTATCATCCACGTAAGTTTCCTCAAAATTTGTTGCAGTCTATCGTTTAGGCGTTGCATGAACCCTTCGTCGAAGCTACCAGCACTAGCAATCGATGATCTTCTTATACAGGATCCGGCACTACACCTGTTGGGTTTCTTTGCTTTCTTCTCAAAATGCATCAGCAAGATGACCGTTATTGTAAATGATCCAGCCGAGACTAGCACAAGGGTAACCAGCGCCGCCTTGAAGAAATCCGAAATAACATCGAAGGAGGAATAAATTGCAATTCCAGAGAGAATTGTCCCACATAACGCCGACAAGACAATGACTAGTCCCGCTCTGTTAACACAGCAACTAACTCGATGTTCAATTGATGTCATCGTCTTTTGCCGTTCCCATTCTACCAGGAAAAGGACTACGTCAGAGGTTCCTTTTCCCAAAAGCAAAAAGGGAATGAACAAGATGGTAGGGAAAAAAGATGTGTTGGTCACTGAGATAATACCTGCACAACAGGTCAAGGGAAACAGAATAGATAACATCATCAGTAGAACTGTTATTATGCAATTGGGTTTGTCAGAGGAAAAGTACAAGACAATGAAGACAAGAACAGCCATGGCCAAAGCCGACACACATAGTGGTACCACGTCAGGTTTCAGGATGCTCTGCAAAGCATCAGTTGTAGATTTTTGAGTCTTAAAGAAGAGTGATGCGCATCTCAGGCGACGATTAATTGATGACAGGAGACTCTCAAAAGACGCTTCAAAGTGTATAATGTTCATTTTATGTTCATTGGTTGTTTCTCTAATGAAATAAATAACTCGAAGGGCGTCGGCCCGAGCAGTCGGTGGATCTATCCCGTGATAAACATGAAAATTACTTAACATGCGCTTGTGGGAAGAACTAAATGTTTCTCCAGAAGAGAGGGCAACTGTTGGATGGAGAAACTCACGGGTCAGAATGGTGGAAAGGTTCTTCAAATCTTTAAATTGGGCACCAGCCAATTCAAGAGCACTGCTGATGATACAGCCATGTTTGGATGGTTTGTGTTGGGCGTTTGAAAGCAACTGGCGGGAGCAAATTTCACTGTAGCCACTGATGTTTACGACGGTCTGGTGCACAAGAATGGCGTCTTTCAAGCAATCTTCACTGAGGATATTCTGACCATGTTTGGGGAGCATGATGATCTGTTCTTGACGCGCTTTAAGAAGAGGAAAGAACTGTGCTGCATGATGCAAGTCTTTCCTGGATTGGCTGCCAGTTGCGGCGAAACGTTCAACGGAGGACTGCTCAAACCGGAGACGGATGAATCCCAGACAGCTAGCAAAAACAACAATGAGCGATACCAGAAGAACAATCCATGGTCTGCGAGCAAGAAGGAACCCCAGCCTCTCGAAAGCTTTTTCAAAGGTTGTAAGGATGGCAAAAGATAAAGTCCTCCATCTTGTATTAAGGGACCCACATCTAAGGCGATGCTTTTTACGAGGTCCACGAATGTTAAGAGACCTAGACGTAAGGAAGCGATTTGGTCAATCCATTGGAATTTTCTATAGGAAAATCGTGGTTTAACCTGCAGCACCTGAATTGAATTGTTTCTCTGAAACTATTTGCTTTCTTTAAAGTAATCAGTTGTTGAAATTATCCTTTAGGATATATTATTTAGGCCATGAACATGACCTCTTGGCAATGAAAGATGCCGGATTCGCCTTTGGATAATGCGAGACTACATTCAGGTAAAAAGGAAAATTTCTTGACAAACAGTGTACTGATAACTGGCTTTCAACAAACTATGGTCACATCAGTTCCAGAAGCAAGCACTCCACTGCGAGATTTTTAAAGGGTTTTGACGGACTTCCCACTCACTGTGGGAAAAAGGAGTACTTTGGAGAAGAACATGTGTCATTTTAGTCGACGCACTAGAATAGCTTTCATTAATATTTTTTTCGAAAGCAGGGGCTCTTCATAGTCGACCCATTTAAAGCTGGCTCGTACCCTATCGACCTTCTGACTTTCATTTTTGTATTCCCCTTATATAAGAAGATCGAAAGTGATTTCAACAGGCTCAGTGATACTGACGTCATCAATCAGATTATAGTGGCCAGAGTATGGAATCCGGCGCAATCGGAGCCATTGTGCCATGAAAGTTTGCAAACAAAAGAAAAGAATTTTACGAAAGCAGTTTAACTTGACCAGAATCGGCATTCCCTTTGTACATGTAAGTATATTAAGAATCAAATTTGCTTTCTGCGTGGTTTGCTTTTTGTACATAACTTTGAAATCCTTCGATGTACTATTTTCACTCTTTCCATGCCCATTTGAGCCAATACAACTGTAACGAAATTTAAGTTTTGCGTGAGTTCAAAACTAAAACGAAGCATGATACTGAGCTGATCGAAAGCTGATGTCATGTAAGGAAAGAATACCAACTGACTTTAGGAGAATTACATCTGCTTGGCGCATCATTTGATTATCTCACTTAAACCTCTCGTGCAAAGAACTTCTCCTGAGATGGCTTACTGCGAGTTGACCCGTTGATTCTTCACACATTTCAAAAGTGTAGTACAATGATCTTTTGTCAATTGGAGTGCACGTGGCACTGGTTCAGTGATCGACTTACATATAAGGGACAGTTCATAATTAGAGGGGGGAGGCCTGGTGCAAACATGGGGAGGGCTATTGTTTTTCATGCAAGCACAAAGGGGAGGGTGAAACAATTTGGTGCATGTCATAAAGGGGTGGCCATTATTTTTTATGCAAAGTTGCTGGGGTCAAGGAGTCAATCTAGAATTCCTCTGTAGTCACAGTCATTCTTCTGTAAATATAATATGGAACACATCCTTTATTTGATGACTGTTTAATATACACATCACATGGTTTTTAATGACACTTCTTGGTCCTTTGTCTAGATCCTCCTGACTTGAACAAACAGTATATTGGCAAAATAGAATTTATTACATAAACACCTGTGAAATACCAGGATTTTTCCTTTTACTAAAAAATCA
>OFHQ01000095.1_pt1 | contig 11835 bp, 6 predicted proteins | sample 1521071 | NCBI WGS metagenome assembly OFHQ01 (sample SAMN04272335, study PRJEB24112) | coral metagenome | biome: Coral reef; feature: Shallow seawater; material: Coral tissue | host: Coral | place: China: South China Sea | collected 2014 | reverse complement strand
GTTCAGCCCCTATATGGGGCGGGAAGAAAGGAGAGTTCAGGGACTGGACTAGTAAAACTGTGGACAAAGAGCCCCTAGGTGGAAAGTGCCTCTAATAATTCCTATTTATCATTATTACCATTAATACTTATCATGAAAACTTAAGTCATCGGGAGGATTTTTAGTAATTGTCCAGCTGTTGGCTTCGCGAAGGAAAAATCTGGAACACGATAGCCAAACAATAGGTTACTGCAGGGTTTCTGAGAAATTGAATGCTTGTTTCTTTCGGAAGTGATTTGTTTAGGCATGACGGAGCTAAACGTCTTTAAATTAAACTGAGGCTTTCCAATCCCACGTGGCCGGGTCCACATTGCCAATGGACTTACAGGATTTCTTCAACAGAAAGCAGAACAAACTGCTGAACGGAAAAAAAGATAACAGAAACTGATGCCCAGAAAAACTTCACACCGCAGGAAGCAATACGAGACGTGGGTGTATCTCCACACGGTTTAGAATCTAATGTCTGATCGGCTACTTAGGTCATGCAGTTGCTGTTGTTTGTAACTAGAAAAAGCAATAAATTTAGCTGAAAATTACCTTACGAGAGAGCATTTGGAGAGTAAAGCAATACAGTGAAACCTTTTTCAGGTTAAACTATGGTTTTACTATTATTCCGCGCTGACGGAAATCAAGGAAACTCGCGGAATTTTTTAATTACCAGCAGATTTCGCAGTGCTCGCGTGCTCTTGATAAGTTCGCGTGCGATCTTGGTCAGACTTCGCGCCCTGGCAGCTTAGCAAGCTGTCAAATGGTACAAGAATATCGAGAATTACATGATTAAAATCAACTGTGATGAGCCAGTATTTACTCTTTTGTTCCTGTATCAATTGTAGAGGCCAAGTTTATAACCACAATGGGGTCAATACCGAGTCTTATATACTGATCCTTGTTTCTACACCTTAAAAAGTGGCGCCGTATCGACTAGATATCGTGGACAAGTGGACGCTGTTTTCCGGACGGCAGGGCAACATACCGTAAGCAAAACAGTGTGATACCGCAGATAAGGTCATCAATTCACTGTTTTGTAAACTTCTCTATTAATTTGTTTCATTATGCCTCTTCTAGCGTGAGAAGATCATTGGCGGAAACTGAGATTAAGGTTCTGATAACGAGATAACGTTTTTATCAGGCGTCTCGTGGCTGTTGTTAGTTCTCAAAGTTTTTACCAAGCATCCTTCCCTCTTTATGTACAAGGTTATTGCGCAATATTTCTTTAAGCATGATCGTTTCCGAATCTCATCGTGTTCACTCCGGAGCACAGGCTCAGTGTGGAATTGTATCATCAGCTCGGGCTGCCATTGAAAGTTCTTTACCCTCTTTACAATAGCATGCGATGGCTTTTAGACGAAAAGCTTTTCAAATATAAACATTCACTCACTCTGTCACTCACTCACTAATGGAGCTCGTTAATTTAACTCGGCTGAAAAGCCCATCAAGATACTTCACAGCTTTTTTCAAGAGAGGCATTTTGCCCTCTGTGATACTTCTGCAGTTGTTTCTTGATTCCTTTATCCTAGAAAATTTGACGTATGTACGGCAGCATTAAAGGGTTTTTGTTTTATCATGACGAGTCGTGAAGTGAACTCGGGCCGTAATGCTAAAATGTCTAAGTGCTCACTGTTAATGGAACTGAAATTACCGAGGTTTACTTGTGGGTTACGTCTGAGTGCGTATAAGACACTAACAGGAAACAAAAGACGCGTAGACACACAGTCGAGAGCGACTCCGAGAGCTATACGGTAAGCTCGTTTCAGCTGAGGAAATTGTTGCTTAATTACGACTGGTTTCTATTCCCTTTTTCATTGTATATTTCGAAATTTCCGGTATTTTCGACCGCGCAACTGAAACTGCATGTGTCACATAGATTGAAATTACATGATGATATTAAGCGTTCTGACCTGCAGTAATAGCGCGGTACACCTAATTGGTACTGCATGCTTAAATAAGCAGTGAATTTGTCAATCAATATACAGCTCCGTGGATTGTAGCCTTACCTGGTAAATAACAATTCACTTTTTTTAGTTCAAATTTGCAGTGAGCTGCTAGGATGAATTGAAAAATAGCTCTTTCCCAGCTCAGTTTGTGCTGGAACATTTTGCCCATGATCGGGTTTTAGTTTTTGTCAGTTATGATTGCACTTTGCCTCAGGGTTGATGGAAATGGATAGCGAGGGCCGTTTTAAGCACTGCACTCTGAGCTTTTAAGAAAACTCCGCCTTTCGTGATTAGCGCCGATATTCAGTTAACAATTCTATCGAATGACTGGCCGAGCATTCCACCAACGTTTGGTCGCCTCCAAAGATGAAGTGTTCAGAGTATATTAATCTAGAAAGAGTTTTGCAAAAAAGAGCCTAACGCTAAATCGGAAACAAGAAACAAGTTATCATAGAGTTTGATAGCCGTGTCTTTAATAAAAGCAATTAGCCAGTTTGACTTCGTTAACGGATCAACAGCCTTCTTAAAGTGCCCAGTGACGCAAATTGCCAAATATAAACAAAATTATCGAAAGGGCAAGGTTATTTCCTTTGAACAACCGAACCTTTTACTTTTTTTGCGTCCGCTTCAGCATGGGAAATTACACGTTTTGCTAAATTTCCTCTTCGTTAGGGTGATATGTATCTCGATCGTCGCCATAGTTACCGTGTTGCTATATTGTTGACGAGTTTTATCATCTGTCTGAGCTGGGCAATACTCAAAATGGACAAACTGACAGAAGATATACGTGTTGATACATAAGAAAACCAGTGAATATTTCAAATTTATTGAGTCAGATAGATAGTGACGGACACTGTCACTGAACCGAGCGGGAAACTTAGGAAATCTTGCTGTGGATCGTGAACTATCTGATAACAATTGCCGTAAAACTTCTCCGTTCAGAATGACTCAGCGCTTCAGCCACACCACACAATGGTACACACCTTTCGACAAGACTAATACCTTAATCCACTTGAAACGTTAATGTTATTAAATATTGTTACCGGAACTCATCTTGTCGAAGTATGCTCAACATCACTGATTCGAGGATGCCTTTAAAACTAAGCTGCTTTGCATTGACGGATCTCAACTACAAATAATAGACGGATAAAAGTTCTAGATACGAGCCATGAGAGGCCAGGATGAAATGACTGAGCTTATATAGGAATTTTGCTTTGGTTACACGCCCTCATAATTAATCCGCCCCCTGAGCTGATCAAAATGATAACCCACCCCAGCATCTTTACTTAAAACAGTTACGAGTACTCCGTTTTTGTTTCATCCTGGATCATCAACTGAGAGAATAGAAAGAATGGCCGTCTCGGAACTAGAGTTGTGCAATTCGTATCTTCAGTTCGAGTAATTTTTTGTCTCCTCGCGCGCGTTTTCGCAATCCGGGCCGCCTTGTCCTTCTATTCTACAGGTACGGTTTGCCAGCGTGTCAGGAGCAAGCAAAGTAGTTTATTCCTAAGTCTTTTAATCCTCACATTTGTTTTCCTTGGGACGACTTAGCTTGCTAACCCTGAAAGATGACAAAAACCACAAGATAAGATATATCCAAAGTTTAGTAAAGAAACTCTGCAAAGTCACGAGCTCAGCAAAATATCTCCTGTCTGAACACCCGCTGAGTAAGAAATGTTAGAAAATGTTTCCGTAATTAAGATGTTAGGCCAAATTTAGAACAACCTTTCCGGTGGAGGCGGCTCAGATAGCAGAACTTTCTCTCTCAGAAAGCGCTGTAATCTATGAAACCTGTCAGTGGTGGTTTTGCTTGCATTTTTATTCACGCTCAGTGTCGAGGAATAAGTTTTGGGTGTCATGAAGCAAGGACACGCTGTCTGGATATAAAATGGGTCAACAACAAATTGACAATTTCTCTCGATTCAACTATGAGCTTGAACATTTTTAAGTGGGATAGAACAACTAAATGCTTTATATCGAGGACAATATAAACAATGCTGCTAATCTTGCCAAAAAAACAAAATGTTTATAAATACACCATAAAGTACTGGAGGCAATTTAGCGATATGTTTAGAATGTATAACAAAACATTTTTTTTAAACAAGAATTTTGCCCTGGAGGCAAGATGAAACAGCTGCACAAAACCACAACCGTTTAAATTTGGTTCAATTTTTTTAAGAAAAGATTTTGAAAGGGTGTAATCGTTGTCATGGGAGATATTGGACTAAACAATAACAGAAAAAATAAATTAAGTCTAATTTTTCTTGCAATTTACCGCAGACATTTTTCATGAAGCGGTTGTGAAAAGAATGATATTTCAAGCACGTTCAAAAGAGACTCGTGTAAACCACACTAAATAGACCTAAATACCTCCCCAGGAGGTAAGGCGACGCAATGCTTGTTTGAAATGTTCACTCCATTAATTGTCAAAATCACAAACAAACAGAAAATTAATTTTCAATTTTGATGTTTGTTTCTAGCTTGAGGACAATAACTCGAGCTGGAGGAAGCCCTGAGTTGGCCAGTACTCAATCGTCGTCAATCTTTAATCTTTTTTAGACGTGATTTCAGCGGAGATACAAAAATGTGACCCCCAAATTTGGACAAAAGAACGTAAGGCATTTTGTAGCAGGGGTAACCCCCTTTTCCGGTTTAGCTATTTGCCCGAGACGCGGGCGACATAAATTCTCAATTCTGACTTAAAACCGTGTTGTCCGGAGATGTAAAGTAAATGTTTTCAAACAACAACAACTTGCGCGTGAAAATTTAAGCATCTTTCGATTGTTCTAGTTACAGTACTATTTGCAAAGGAAGTAGTTCAAGTTTAATGACGTCACTGATTGGCAGCGTTTCCGGTGTCTCAAAAATCTTGAGCCCGCCCTTATTGTCAATCGAGCGAAAGCAGAAAAACATGAACGCGTGGTCGGGTTGATCGGGAAGATGGTTCTCAAGAATTTTCTGGAATTTGTTTTGTTAAAAGAGCAAGTTGACCCTAAATTTGCGTTAGTAGAGAAAAGAGTCAATTTTTTATTCCACGTTCAACTCAAAAGGGAAGAAACCCAAGACAAAGAACGTTGTTGGGTGAAAGTTGAAGGCAACGAAGATGACATTCACCGTGCCAAGGTTGGGGGATAGAGGCTCTACAAAATACTGCTCACTTTTGGCAGTTTTGTACTTTTTTGTACTTTAAACTGTTGCGCTAACGTCGCTTTTTATTTTTTTCTTCAGGACTACATCATAGCATTTTGTTCTGGGACACTTTGTACTCGCGAAGAAGCAGAGATTGTTTGGAACGAAAACAACAATACATCGTCACAAATTGACAGCGCTTTGACGAAACAAGCTCCATCTGTGGTCGATATAAAGAAGGACGAGTGCAGCCGAGGCCACAGAACTCAACAAGCGTCGAGTAGCGTTGAAACGACTGTTTTAGAGAAGCCCAATCAGGTTGATTCGGGGTTTATTTCGCGGACCGAAATCTCGAGCGATTCTAGTGCCGAGAGCAAAGAATTCGATTCTCTAAGCCAGGAATGTGCTGATGTAGCTGTAAACTGCGAAAAAGAAGCACAAGGGACGGTTGAAGAAATGGTCGTTAATCGAACTGTGGTTAAAAAGCCAGATAAGGTCGAGGAGAAAGAAAAAGACCACGATTCTGAAAATACTAGCGATGTGGCAGCTAGTGGGGAATCGTTAAGAGACTTCGCTAAGAAACTCGGTTATCACGAGGACACGATTGCAACGGGGCTCAGCAAGCTTGGTCCTTTAGCCGACACGAACTCGCTGTTATCGGAACTAGTGAAAGCGCAGTCTTCAGTGAAGCAGTTAGAAGAGGGATCGTCCACTTTCTCGTACGAGAAACCTCATCCAGCGCTGGAAGATTCCAGTTGCTTGAGGCCGATCGTTATTGATGGGAGCAATGTCGCGATGAGGTATGTAATAACATTCGATACAATCTTCAACCTTGGAATTGCGGTCGTTTCGCATGGGTTATAGTGTATTTACTCCTTACGGTGTGGAAGAAATTTTTTTGTTGTTGTAAACATCAGAATTATCTTTGGCACAATCGCTACCTGCAAAACAATCGAGCACTACAGTTCTGTTTGCACAAATATAAGCTTACGGACGTGTGGAGTGCGTGAGTGGAATTCCACACAAATTTGTAGCAGATCGTCAGCGAACTAATCACTTTCGAATACTCGCGTGGAAATTTTAATGTAGTATTACCTAACAGATTTAATGAACAATATTTCTTTTGACTTGAATATCTCGAAGCTTTATCGCGTTGAATCAATTAGTGAGTGGTTCGTGGAAAGTATGTACGTCGTTTTTATCATACTATGGTTTTATAGAACGGAAGACTCAGTACTTGCAAATAGTGCAGAATACACACGTGCTCATGAGTGTGAAATTGTTCATTTTGCTCTCGCAGATATTTCAGTTATTGCTTGTTTATCTTTTAAACCAGTCTTTTAAACCTATTCATTAAGTGCTTTCGACGAGATTCCATATACCACTTTGATTTTCTATGAACTTTGAAACCTCCACATACAAGTTAAGTCATGCCCAAAAAATTCTTTCATTTGTTCGCGCTTGTGTTCGCGCTTGTGTTCCAACGAAATTATGTTCCCTTATCTTGAATTAGATAGTCAAGAGGTTGTGAATTATCATCTGTTGAGCTGAATACTTTCCGGAGGAAAAAGATTAATTATCAGGATTAGAACATGGAAGTGATACGTGTTGGATAATATCCAAAATAAAAAATTCAAAATGTTTCAGTTATCATAAGTTTTACATCGGGCATATTTTGGAAACTCCGAGCTTTGGGACCCAGCGCTGCTCAGAAAGTAAGGGATGAACTGACACATTTCAAAATATCCAATGTTTTACACGGTACCGTTTTACACAATCATAATAAAAAATAATGACCAGGAAAAATTCACATTAGGTCTCATAACCTAGCAGTAATAAACTGGATTGGCTGCATGAACGAGGTTGTTTTAATGAAGTTGCAAATCAAATGTGCAACATTTTGTATTGCCCACCACAAGACCATATTCCCAATATCTGCCTTGTCAGAAATAGGTTTAGGTACAGTTATTTCCAGTGTCTACATACTGCTTTTGTTAGAATTGTGATTCTGTGGCAAATTTTATTTCTTATTTCCTAATTTGGTTTTCAAATGACCATATCATTGGACTGATTTACAACAAAGGGATTGCAATTTGAGTGAAGAAGGTTCTGAAACATGAAAGTTACAAACTCGACATTTGAGTCAAAAAGCACTCCTTCCTTTAATCAGGTGATTTGAAGATGGCCTCAATGCAAAGTTCTGCTATAAACCAAAATGAATTGTAGTTTTTGGCCTTGGTCCAGATACATTTAAATACCTTAATACCTCAAATATTTCCGTACTGATCAGCTGTTCTGCATTTAAGAGGATAATTAGGGGATAATTCCTGCAGCTGGAAAGTACTAAAATTTAAAGAGATCAGTTTTCTAAGGTGGCAAGTTACTGCTCAAAATTTTGCATCTGTTGATTAATATTTTAGAAACCATGCTGGACATCATGTAGCTTCAATATTTAATGTCTGGGTAATTAATACTTGTGCTATAAATTGATGGATGACTGCTGTAAGAAATCATGTATGAAGGATGGCAATTAACTTGATGCCATTGAATTGCCCAGCACACCCGTTTAATTTCTCTCGTCATTAGCATGCGCACAAGATCATGCATTATATATGTTTATGACACACATCTTTGTGATTTCATGCAAGTTCACCAGGAATTCTTTTTTTAAAAGCAAGCAAAAGGTTTTGAGATGATTGAACACTTGTTCTTTATGAAAGAGGTTCATTTGCTGAAGATGAAGAGTACATTTGATCGTTTTGATGATAGTAAGAACTACTATTCTACTATATTGTGAAAATGCCGGCCAGTTCTGTGTTAATGAATTTAATTGGTTCCAAAAATTTATCATTACATGGGATATGCTTTGATATGCATGAAAACATCAGTGATATTGACTTGTTCTAAACATTGTGTGCACATGTGTACATGTGTGATATCCAGTGAAGCAGTAAATTAAAAATAATTCACTATACCTGAGGGTTGGAAGGTTCCTAAATGCAAGCAGCGTGTTATGAAAGCATGCTTGTGATAAGTAACCTGTTGCCATTCAAAATTTGTGTGTACTTCATAATCATAGCTGGCTACTCTGCAAAGGGTAAGCGGGGGAAGGGGAGCAGCGTGTTTAAAACACTAAATGGTACTACATGTGAGAGTCAATGCGGGATATAGGTGTCTGTAAGGGTTAATTCAATATAATTATTTTATTGAAAGCAATCACTGGCCATTACTCACATATTTCCAGGCTAACTCAAGTGGTTTTTTGGCCAACTGGAGTGTTATTTGGGCTAACTGTAATGTCATTTCATCATTTTGCCATTTCCTGTTTTAAACACAGCCCTGGGGGGCCTTTCTCTTATTCATGAGAAAGCGATGGTAAAATACACCGCCCACTTGAACACTAATAAAAAAGTAGTCTACTTAATCCTGTATAGTAGTGCTTTTTATGGTAAAAAGAATGCAAAAGAATAGTTTTCTATGATTCAATATTTGGATTTCAAAAAGTGCCAAACTTTATTCTCATTTTATGTTTTTTTTTCATTTTTTTTTTTATAGTCATGGTACCCAAAGAGTGTTCTCATGCAGGGGAATAGGTATTGTGGTGGATTGGTTTCTTGAAAGAAATCACCGTGACATCAAAGTATTCGTCCCAAAGTGGCGGGAAAAGTCATCACGGCCTGAATCACCAATTGTTGACCAAGAAGTTCTCAAAAGGCTTGAGCAGGATCGGCTTCTGGTTTGGACACCCAGTAGAACAACGTCTAACAACAGAATCATCAAATGTTATGATGACAGATATATCATAAAGCATGCTGTGGATAATGATGGTGTGGTGGTTTCCAACGACAATTTCCGTGATTTAATGAATGAAAACCATGATTGGAAGAAGGTAATTGAGCAGCGGCTGCTGATGTATACTTTTGTCGATGACAAATTCATGCCTCCAGATGACCCTCTGGGTCGATATGGTCCAACCTTGGATGAGTTCCTGAAGAAAGGATCAGGAAAACTATGCCCGTACCTGCGGAACTGTACGTATGGGAAGCGATGTAGATTTCTACATCCTGACCGAAATCCCGTGAAGGAAGTAGATACTTATCTGCCAAGCACGGAACATTTGCCACCAGAAGTTCCTTATGGCCAGGTTTCAAGACCAAACCGACCACTGCCTCCTTGTCCCCCTGAAGTGCCACGAAATGCAAGACCACTTCCTTCAGTGCCGACAGACTTTTGTCAAAAGCCACTTCCACTTCCACCGCATAGTGAATTTCCTGCTGAGATGGCAAGAGTGTTTCCACCTACTCTACGCTCAGGCCAGGGGGTGGGAATTGGTCAGAGGCGATCTGACCCCCTACCAGGTCCAAAGGGACTGCCTCCAGAGGTCCACATGATGCAGGAACGTTTCCAGCGCACACACAGTATGCCTAGTGTTCCCAGTGTGCAAGAACAGGCTTGCTGTGGTCCCCCTCCTGGTGCCATCACTCCAGTAGTGAGACGTGGTAGTGTTCCACATATTTGCCATCCACCGCCGCCATACACATCCCCATCAGGGCCCCCTGAAATTATGGTCCGTGGTGGTTCAATGCCATTGCCTAGCTTTGCAAATGAAAGTGAATGGATGTTACAAGAGCAGATGTTTGGTAGGCATCCATACCCATTTCCGCCACAATTTTCCTCCAATCCACCAGTTGGTAGCCATCCACCAGCTAGTCTGCCAATGAATCATTGGAACCTGCCTCCATTTCCCCAGCAGCATCCTCAGTATGTTGCTGCACATCAGCAGTATCAGCATTATGGCCCTGCACCACCAGGGTATGCTTCAGGTTACAGACGCACTCCTTATCATGGTCAGCGAAATGGTTACTTCCAATCAAGAGCACCACCAATAATTGGAGGAATGTGTGATGATGTCACTGATAATCCAAAAGAAAGTGGTGACTCGTCACATGAGGAGCTTCGAATTCAAGCTTATGACAAACTTTGTGAACTTTTCCCAGATGATGTGGAAAAAGTCTTGAAGTTACTGGATAAGTATTCAGATGAAACTAGTGTTGAAACATTGACCCAGCATTTGTTGGACGATACAGATGATTAGTTATGTGTATGTATAAATTGTTTGGATTTTGGCGATATGAAGTAGAAAATAGGTTATTTTACAGAATTTCCGTAGTGCAAGAGTTTGTTATTGCTGGTGTACAGATTGAGAAATATATATTGTATTTTCAAAGTATGATCTATGGCTTGACCAAACTTAATATGTGAACAGGTACAAATCAAGTACAAAAACAGTTCTTCAGAGTTTGAAGAGTTTTAGTGTTGAGCACAGCATGTCAACATGGCTCAATGTCAGGTTTCGGATTTTTGTGCTGTTCTTCAAGGTCTTCTGCTCCTGAAAGTTAAGCTCAATAATATAAGTAGTCTAGTTTGTAACTTAATGCTTTTAATATCTTCTTGGAAGTAGAGGACTCGAAGAATGGTTTATCATGCATTTGACTGTAACATTTAAAATAATAGATTTTATAGTGGTAGTATTTTTGCTTAAATGCCAGAAAGTTGCCATTTATGGCAGTTTAATCATAATTTAGGGGGAAAACAATAGATCCATTTGACAATATTTTGTAAAATAATGTTTGCAAGTTGCATTATGCAGTCATTTTATAAATGCCATATATACTCCTTATGTTTTATTGAGGTTTGATTGAAGTTAAAAGCAAAGTATTCGTGCAGGATAGCAGTTGAACTGTTATAGTTCATGCATTTTGATGTTGACATGCTGTTGTTTTACATGTGGGTACAGAATCTTAGACTTACCCATTCTAAAGATTTTATTTACAGACTGGGCAGGATATCTAGACGATCAGCACTGAGAACGTTGATTCTGACAGGTTTCCTCAGCTAATAAAGTACTTCAGGTTTTGCAGGGAAACAATTCATGGTGGTATATAGTATTGTAACAAGGTTTTATCCAGGATTTGTAAAGTAGGCCTCCAAAATGTGCTATACGGCTGTAGCGCCCTCTTAAATGAACAATTTATGAGGCAACATGAATTTTCGTTAAAACATGGCCATCTACTGATGTGTGGACACCTATCTGTACCAGAAGGAGAACATTAAGACAATGCATGAATCCATCTTTGGTAGAATACATGAGTGGGGGAAATGTAATCTGTTTAATTCTTTGCCAAGATGAAGGGCATTTGCAGAACATATTGATCAAGACTATGTCGGAACTTAGTTTCTTGCTGGTCAGGAAACTTTTCTTGCAGGGCAAGACGTTTTTTTTATTTTTCCATCAAAGGCAGTTGAAATATTTTCTATGCATGCACTCATGGACCCCCAAGCTGCCTTAACCTTGAAATATTCCCAACATGACAATAATCAAGACCAGTTAAGTTACAAAGTGAACGAAATCTGGACTAGGAAATGTTGGTCTTGATTTACAAACATATTCTCACAACCTGCAATAAGCAATGTATGGTGAATTTGTTAGGAGAATTTATTTAGCAATTTCTCTGTGAAAGGGTTAAGTGGGCTTTTGTACTTATTCTTATATATATTTACAGTTACCTTGTTGAGTTACGAGTGGAATTACAATGTGAAGGCTATTTTTAGTAGTTTAATAATCCCTGTACAGTTTCTTATCAGGTTATTTCTGATGTTCACTTTTTAAATGTTTGCATTGCGAAGTGATCTTTCTATCATTTTTGTAGGTAATTAAATTTAGTCCAGAGCT
>OFHQ01000094.1_pt1 | contig 11852 bp, 2 predicted proteins | sample 1521071 | NCBI WGS metagenome assembly OFHQ01 (sample SAMN04272335, study PRJEB24112) | coral metagenome | biome: Coral reef; feature: Shallow seawater; material: Coral tissue | host: Coral | place: China: South China Sea | collected 2014 | reverse complement strand
GAAAACTGTGACTGAAAATTACGTTCATGACATTGAACTTTTTGATGTTGTGTGCCTTCAACGGTTTGTGCTGGTTTCACAAAAACCTGTCAATCATTTTTTTTTATTGACTCAAAAAGATTGTTACGAATACAGACTGTATCTGTCTTTTCAACCGTAACGAAGTAAAGGTCTATTGTGCGTCGCCGAAAATTTCTTGGCTTCTATTATAAACAAATATTAGCACGACCTGTACGTGGTTTTTTTGCAACGGATAATACCGGCTCGTAATATTTCAAAATTCTCCAAATACCACTCGCCGCTTGGCCGCTCGTGGTATTTTGGACAATTTTGAAATATTACTCGCGGCATTATTGTCAAATACCACTACAGGTCATGTTATCACCTATACTAACCCGTTAATAGGGCCACCCCGCTAATACGGCTACCCCGTTATGAACACGGTTAAATTGTTATGGCCTGTCCGTGGCTGTATTGTTCGGTTTTCACTTTTAATTACTGAAAAAAAAATGTACTCTTACAATAAAACAGACCAAAGCAAAACATTGGTGGAAAAGTTTGTATAATGGAAAGGCTTAAAGCTCCCCGAGTAGTATATAAGATATCTGGACTAGTGCTGTGAAGAGTTGCCCCACGCTCAGGCCAATATTGGTCATCATTCCATTTTAAATTTATCGCCGAACTATTTATCAGTGCTCTTAGAAACGATGCCGGAATGTATTAAATTGAATGAACAGCAGATAAGTCGTTTGTCGATTCTTGACAAATATCAGTAAAGTGCTTGATTGCACACTGTAGCTTGACAGCTATTTTAAGGCATAAGTCATCCACAAACAAATCAGTGATTGGCTTAACATTTAAGGTATCGTGTTTGGGGACAAATTCTTTATATTGCTTTCTTTCCGAGAAACTATGGAGAGTGATGCAATGTGGCAATTTATAGAACAAGTGTCTGGTTTCAATATTGCAAGGGTTATCCTTACGAATAATTTGCACAAATGAAATGAGAAATTTGGGTAAAAATAAAAGAATTTACAGCGAACTCGAAACAGGCTGGAAACAAATGCAATGTCACTAGTAGATAACAGTTTTGCATTATTTTGTGTTTTTGGTAACTATGCACGTGTTCTATTGGTGGAGGAATTGACCCCTGTCTGAACTGCGAGAGCATAATGCTAACTAAGTCACCAGCCGAAACCTATTGTCGTCTTTCTCGGAAACTGAACGAGTACCTTTCTCGGAAACTGAAAGTGCTTTGTCATGAAGTAGTTTCTTTTCGTTTTACTAGAACGAACCGAACGATACAATTCGAAATAGACTCAGTGGTCCAGTCATGTAAGGCTTAACTCGAACTTAAGCTCGGAGTATCATTTTTAAAACCACATCATCTGGCTCCCGGGAAAGGTGCTTTGTCGAGGAACTCAGTTAATAACGAACATGGCAGCTGTCACCGCATCTTCTTCTGCTGGTGCATCTGGATCAGCTGTGGATGCTGTATCGGACGAAAAGACAAATGGCACAAGACTGGCACGACTACTGGTTGATGGAGGAACACATGTTCTTAGAAAGGTTTTACATTCTGTTCATCCATCCCCGACATTACAAAACGTATTAAACAACAATCTTCCCAAGCTTCAAAGTCTGAAATCCAAGCGTAAAATATTTGATGACCAGTGGGAAAAGTTATTTCCTACCTCAGGTGATCCACCAGACTCGAAAACGTTCGACATAACGCTGTTGCATTTGTTGCTTCGTGAAATCTGTAACCTAACGGCGCCTCCAACTGGATGGCACAAAATGCCTGCCGATGGCGATGTCAGTCGTGAAGCGAACATCGTCCGAATCAAATTCTTCAGAAATGAGTTGTGTCACAGAGTTTCTACAGGCATTGCCAAAGAAAAGTTTGAAGACAAATGGAACATCGTCTCTTCGGCACTGGTGGCCATGGGAATCGATCAAACCGAAGTAGACCGTCTGAAGACTGCACCAATTGACCATGACATCAAACGTCGTATTGAGGAAGAAGTAAATAAGTGGAAACTTGAATTTGAACCACGAGTAGAAACCTTAGAGAAGAAAGTACAGAAGCTGGAAAGTGGAAATTGGCGTACTCAAGCTTTTCCGGAACTTCGCAGCCGCCTTCCAGACAAACTGCCAGAGGAATGCATATTAGGCCGCACTGAAAAAATAAAGGAAGTCAAAGATTTCGTACAGAATGAAAAAGCTGCTGTTGTTGTCATAACCGGGGGACCGGGATTTGGAAAGACAACTGTGGCCAAAGAAGTGGCTCATCAATTAATCCAACCAGACCACAAAAGAACTGTCTTGTTTTGCAGTCTAGTTACAAAGAGAACCTTCAGTGAAGTAGCGACAGAAATGATTCATTTATGCGACCGAATTCATACGCATGTGCCAGAGAATCCAGAACAGTGGCTCAAAGATTGGAGCAAACAAATTACAACGCAAGTCACATTTGTCCTCGACAATGCTGATGGTATACTTGAGTCCGAAGATAGAAGTTCGTTTCTAAACATGTTACGTGCCGTACGAATGTCATCGACGCAAAACGTGACATTTGTCATTACGTCAAGAAAAACATTCAACGATGATGAACTGCAGCCGAGAGAAGTACGTCTCAAAGTCGTAGAAGTCGAAGAGGCGAAGAATATTCTTCTCTCACGAGTCAGCGATGAAGGTGTCCGACTAAAGCTATCCAGAGCAGAACAAATTGTTGAGCTATGTGGCTGTGTTCCTTTGGCACTTAGCATTGTGGGATCACTGCTTTCAGACTACACAGAAGAAAGGCTCATAAAACAACTAGAAAAGCAGCCTTTAGCTGTTCTTCGTGACGATGATAGCCATGAAAGATCAATGGAAAATGCCATCAAGACTTCATTTTACCTTTTGAACCAAGCTGAACTTAAAGAAGCCTTCATTCTTATGTCGGTGTTTTCGGGTCCATTTAATTCAGATGCTGCCGAGGCTGTTATGAAAGCATGTTCGATCGCTGGAACTCTGACTGATTCCATCCTCCGCTCCTTGAAAAACAGATCTCTTTTCGAGCAGCCAAGCCCTCGAGTATATCAGATGCATCCACTTATTCAAGCCTTTGCAAAGAAGATTGGCGAGGATGAGTACCCCCATCTTGTTGCTGCAGGGGAAAAATTGGCCTGTGCTCACTTTATGTCTCGCCTGGCTGAAAATGCCCATAGGTACTGGAGTAAGGACGGTTGTAGAGAGTCAGTGGAGGCATTTAACGCGGACAGGAACAATTTTGAGTATTTTCTTGACATCTACGTTCAAGGAAGGGAAAAGAAAGATGGCGATATCACTGAATCCTGTGAATCCTTCCTTCACGATTTTCCCCAAAAGTGTATGTATTTAGAAATGTGCGTTCTTCCGAGATTTTACATTTCTATCCTGGAAAGGTTTTTGGAAACATTTGACTCGGAAACTCAACCAGTGCACAGAATGGAACTTTTTTGCCTCCTTGGGCATGAAGTTAGAAAAGTAGGCGACACAGTAAAGTACTATGACTATATGGAGGAAGCCAGAAAGCTGTATGAAGAGAAGGATGCTGCGACAAACCCGTTGTCAGAAGTTATTTATCTTAATAGCTTTGCCCGCTTTCTTAAACAGAAAAAAGTACCAAATGAAGCCATGAAAGTTTACCTGAAATCACTCCAAATCTGCGAGGAAAAACTCCCTGAACATCCTGAAAGAGCAGCCACATTGCTATTTGCTGGACGACATAAAATTAAACGGGAAAAGACTGAAGCTGGCGAAAAGATTAAGCAAGCATGGCAGCTTTTCAACAAGTGTCTTGGCGAACATTTTATGACTGCATTGTGCCCTAAACAATTTGCCGACTTACTTCTTTTTTCCGGAAACGAAACTGAAGCACTCTCGTATTACCAACAGACTCTAGAAATGATGAAAAAATTGGGCATGGAAGGTCATAAAGAGAGTATTATGACACTAAAAAACTATGGAGTTTGCCACAAGAAGCAAGGTAGCCTTGAAGAAGCAGAAAATCAACTCGAGAAGGCGGAACGCGTCGCCGAGAGGGAACTAGATGAGGATCACATGTGGAAGGTCATGGTGAAGACTGAACAAGCTCTCTTGTATGAAGAAGAAGGAGAGACAGACCAAATGATGGAGGCGATGACAGAAGGACTTCGAATGTTGTACAGACTCGAACAGACCTTAGAACAACTAGGCAACAAACACCTGATACGAAAAATTCTGAATGATTCGCGCTATCAAAAGTTATTTCCAAAAGAGCAGTATCCTCGTTAAAAGGCACACATGATATTCCCTCTGAAACTCAAGGAGAAATAACGGAGGATAAAGTAATAACTTTAGAGATAAACTATCAAACTGACTTTGCGTGCAAAAAGTGGCTTATTATCTTTAAGCTTAAGCTTTAAGCTTTATCAAGCATCTCAAGTCTGCCTTGTAGCAGAACCGTTTTGTCTGCACTGTTATTACTACAAGTTGGGCTGACTAGCTCTGACTGTCACGGTTACACTGGTGAAGGAAATGAACTAGGACTTATCTGTTACTATCGTTCGCTAATTTGTTCTTTATTCTAGAATAGAAACATTGTCGTTAACTTGAATTAACTGCGGCGATGAAAAATACTGAATGAACACTGATCCTCACGGCTATGCAGTTTAATGCTACTACTAATTTTGCTCGTTTAACGATCGACAAAGATATGATTTTCGGAAAAGTTCTTTAGTTGCATAGTGTCTCTAAAAATTAAAATGTAGTGGTAGTGTGAGATCTCTATTCCTGATAAACATCTAACAAGCTTTCTTCAGTCTTGTTATGGTCATCACGCAAGCGTTGCGTGACGAACCTAACATAATTCTTGTTGGAGATTTGAATTGTGATTTAAGAAGTATAGGAGATGGGGTACCAGCCCATTTTGAAAAATGGTTTCAAAAATAACATTCATCTGATGAGGTCAGCACATGACAACATCAAATTTAAGAAGCTAGTTTTTTTGGCAGCGCAGAATAAAGCGAGATACGAAGTATCAAGCAGGAGACGAAAAAAGCGTTTAGCGACACCAACGTAGGTAGGAGAGTCATAACAAAGCTAAGCTTTGCTTAGCGTACTTGTTTGCGCAGCAAAATGATGCTGGAGCGAGCCCCTTGTGATCCTTTTGATATAACTAGTGCATGTTTATTACTATGTTTTTTTTTTAAATATTCACTTTGCGTGACATTCTCGGAAAAACAGTAAGTGTTTACATTCTCAGAAAACGACAGGGACTTAACCGAGGAAATGAGTCACCTGATTGTTATTATTATCAACCAATCAAAAGCTAGCAAAGATAGCAGTCTCGAGAAGTCAGTGAAAGCCACAGTACACATTAAATTTGGTTACAAGCTCTCAACCATAGGGCACCCATGCAAGCAGTGTCTTTATGTTCGAAATATAAAGAAATGTATGCGAATATTGAGGGTCTTAATATCGTAAACTTACCGGCATCAAGTAATGACTGTTAAGTGGAAAGCTCTTTTTCCACCGCTTCAGCGCCAAGCCGGAAATTAGAATCACCCGGCCTCTAAATAGAATACCAGATAAACTGAAAGGTTGATGCTCCTCGTGGCATTTAATCGAAGATTGATTCAAAATCCAAGCGCTAACCGCAGAGTAATTTTCGGGAAAAGCAGCTTTAATTTCCAAGCGACCAGCATCCGCGGCTGAGATATCGTGTGCCAAGGAGCCACCGTCACGCTGTTTGCTTCACGCTGATTGGATGTATTGTTGTCAACGTTTATTTTGAGCTTTAACATAGTCATTTAATACTTGATGTAAGTTTACGATATTAAGACTCTTCAATATTCCCAAACATTTCTTTATATTTCGAACATAAACAGACACACTGCTTGCATGAGCCCCTGTGCTTCAACTGCAATTGATACATCTCATCGAGAATAAAATCACCTGTCGGTTTTTTATTTCAAAACGTCTTCCTCGGAATTGGGCACGCGCTGACCCAAGGAATCATGAACATTGGTTTTTTTAGAGTGCGGTTGTTTGGGTAATTTTTCTATTAAAGAAATTTTTCAAACTACACTTTTCACGATTTTTTTCCCTGTTTTTGCTTTGAAAAAAATCAGTGTCTATATATTTGTCCATACTCCATTCAAAAAGTATAATCCATCTATCACTAATAATAATGCAGTTAATGACTCATGCATATGTTTCCTAGAATAATCGGAAGTCCATAGCTTCTGTTTTCCCACAAAGCTGGTTTACAGACAAAGGAGATTATACCAAGGACGACACACTCTACGTCGCACGTGAGTTGTGATTCGTCCACAGACAACTCTTAAAATTAAAGATATCGTGTTAGGGAACAAAGACTGACCAAGGGTTATTTACTGGCTGTTCCAAGCTCAAGACGTTTGGGAAAAACCACGTTGTCAATGCTGTCTTTTCAAAAAAGCTATGGAGAGTCATGCGATCGCGATGTGGCAATTTTCTTAACAAGTCCTAAAATGAATTTGCAGGGAAGAAAAAGGACCTATCGGTCAAATGTATGAATTATACCGAAATAGTAAGAGTGCAAATAAACTGTCACTAATAGTTAACAGTCTTGCTTCATTGCTTTAAGTTGATAACCATGGCAACGCTGTCTGAAATGAGACAAACACAGACAAACCCTGTGACAGCCTGATGAGCGTATGCTAATTTTTACTGATAATGTGTCTTTCGCAGAAACTGAAAGTGCCATTCTCGGAAACTGAAAGCGCTTTATCATCAAATGTTTTCTAATATAGTGGACTCATTTTCCAGGTTGCAGCAATGTAAGTCATGTGAGGTATAATTGAACTTTAGCTCGGATACTCACTTTGAAAACGAGATTTCTCGGAAAAGGTCCTTTGACAGTGTGATATTTCAAGGACTTAAGTAAACAACGAACATGGCAGCTGCAGCCAAAGCTTCTTCTGCTGGTTCCTCTGCATTATCGGCATATGCTGTATCGGGAGAAAAAACGAACGGCACGAGGCTGGCACGACTACTGGTTGATGTAGGAACACATGTTCTAAGAAAGGTTTTAGATTCTGTTCATCCACCCGCGACATTACAACACGTACTAAACAACAATTTTCGCAAGCTTCAAGGTCTGAAATCCAGGCGTGTAATATTCGATGACCAGTGGGAAAAGATATTTCCGCTTTCGGGTAATCCACCAGATTCCAAAACGTTCGACATAACGCTGCTGCATTTATTGCTTCGTGAAATCTCTCACCTAACGGCGCCTCCAACTGGATGGCACAAAATGCCTGCAGATGGTGATGTCAGTCTTGAAGCAAACATTGTTCGAATCAAATGCTTCAGAAATGAGCTGTGTCACAGTGCTTCGACCGTAATTCCCAATGGCGAATTCGAGGACAAGTGGAACAAGATATCTTCGTCTTTAAAAGAACTGCAAGCGAGCATCTACGAAAAGAAGATACAGAACCTGAAGAACGATCCCATCGATCATGACCTGACTCAGAGAGTGGAAGAACAAATTGAACAGTGGAGGAGAGAACATCAAGATGAGGGCGAAGTAATGTCGCAACTTCGCAGCTGCCTCCCAGACAAAATGCCAGAGGACTGTATGTTTGGTCGCACCCAAGAAATAAAGCAAGTTAAAGATTCCATACAGAGTGGAACAGTTGCTGTTGTTCTGATAACAGGGGGACCGGGATTTGGAAAGACAACTGTGGCCAAAAAAGTGGCTCAAGAATTAACCCAACCAGACAACGAAAGAACTGTCTTTTTCTGCAGTCTAGTTACAAAGAGAACCTTCAATGAAGTAGCGACAGAAATGATCCATTTATGCGACAGAATCCATACGCATGTGCCAGAGAATCCAGAACAGTGGCTCAAAGATTGGAGCAAACAAATTACAACGCCAGTCACGTTTGTTCTCGACAATGCTGATGGTGTACTTGAGTCCAAAGATAGAAGTTCGTTTCTAAACATGTTACGTGCCGTACGAATGTCATCGAGGCAAAACGTGACATTTGTCATTACGTCAAGAAAAACATTCAACGATGCCGACCTGCAGCCGAGAGTAGTAGGACTTAAACTGGTATCAGTCGAAGAGGCGAAGAATATTCTGATCTCACGAGTCAGCGATCAAGGTGTCATACGGAAGCTATCCAGAGCAGAGAAAATTGTTGAGCTATGTGGCTGTGTTCCTTTGGCACTTTGCACTGTGAGATCATTGCTTTCAGACTACACTGAAGAAAGACTCATAAAACAACTAGAAAAGCAGCCTTTGGCGGTTCTTCAAGGCGATGACAGCCATGAAAGATCAATGGAAAATGCAATCAAGACTTCGTTTGACCTCTTGACTCAAGCTGAACATAAAGAAGCCTTCGTTCTGATGTCTGTGTTTTCGGGTCCATTTAATTCAGATGCTGCTGAGGCTGTTATGGAAGCATGCTCGATCGCTGGAACTCTGCCTGATTCCATCCTTCGCTCCTTGAAAAACAGATCCCTTTTGGAGCAACCAAGCCCCCGAATATATCAGATGCATCCACTTATTCAAGCCTTTGCAAAGAAGATTGGCGAGGATGAGTACCCCCATCTTGTTGCTGCAGGAGAAAAATTGGCATGTGCTCACTTTATGTCTCGCCTGGCTGAAAATGCCTATAGGTACTGGAGTAAGAACAGTTGTAGAGAGTCAATGGAGGCATTTAACGCGGAAAGGCACAATTTTGAGTATTTTCTTCAAATCTACGCTCAAGGAAGGGGAAAGAAGGATGACTATATCATGGAATCTTGTCAAGCTTTCCTCGACTATCTTCCCCAGAAGTGCATGTATTTGGAAATGTGTGTTCTTCCGAGATTCTACATTTCCATTCTGAAAAGGTTGTTGGAAACGTTTGACTCGGAAACTGAACCAGTGCATAGAGTGGAACTTTTGTGTCTTCTTGGGCATGAATACAGAAAAGCTGGAGAAAAAGAAAAGTACCGAATGCTCATGGTGGAGGCCGATGAAGTTCATACAATGAATCATGCTGAGTTTGAAACCAATGCTTTATCGGAAGTCTACTTTCGCAATAGTTATGTTCGCCTCCTTTCTGACAAAAAAGACCCCAACGAATGCGAGAGAATAGAAGAAGAAACTGAAGCTGTATTGCAAGTCTCCCGTGATAAGTTAGGTGAACACCCGGAAAGAGCAGCAACCCTTCTATATGCAGGGATATTTGAAAAGCGCCGCAAAAAATCCGATAAAGCGTACCAGAAGATGAGTGAGGCATTGGAACTCTTTAAAACTTGCCTTGGAGAACACTTTATGACTGCTCAAAGTCTTAAGGCCATTGCAGACCTTTACTTCTTTATTCATGGAAGAACCCAGACCAACTTGGACATATGCCTTGTACATTATGAAGGTGCCATCAAAATGTTCGACGATCTCGGAATGGGTGGAAGGAAAGAAAGCATCTTGACTCTGAAGAACTTTGGAACGTGTCACATGGAAAAAAAGAACTTCGATGAAGCCAAGAAATTACTCATGAAAGCAGAACAGGTTTCCGAGCGAGAATTAGAGGGGGATCACTCATGGAAAATTTCGATCAAGACCGCATTGGCACGAAGAAATGGGAAATCAAGACCAGGCGAAACATCTAATGCTTGAAGGACTTCTAATGGGCAAAAGATTAAACTTACCAATAGATAAGATGGGAAACAAATTCAAGATACGAGAATTTATAGATCGTTATCCGGAGACATTCACGGAGAAAGAATTTCCACGTGAGTAACAATTACCTGATTTACCAACCAAAGCGTACTATCAGTGTCGTATGCGAGGTAATACGAGCTAGTATCCTCTCATTGGTTAACCCCACCACTACAATGTGCTAATGTCTAAGCACATTGCCGGAGTTGGTCAACAGATGGGAATTAAAACAGCCTCCAGGAATTTATTCCCAACGTTTTGAAGGAAACAAATTGGCCTCGGTTTTTTAATCGAGTCTCAGACGTATACACTAAGTAGCTCCACAACAAGTAGTGCAAACTTTGACAATTCTGCAGTCACCCACAGAGCACATTATAGACCTGACACCCAGCTAGTGTCGAGTATTTCTTAATGACGAACATCCAAACTGGTAGTTTTAGAGATAAGTTTCTGTTTTTGCTTGGTAACGTTTGAAGCCTTCGAAAGTCGATGGCTTCAGTGCAAGCATAGCGATAATCTGTCCCCTACTGGTCATTTGAATTTTCCTCTGCTACGGATTGACATGATGGACATCTCTTGCTAGTAGTTCCTCTTAAACGAAGCTCTTTATTTTTGTGGCTTTCTATTTAAAATAGTGGTGCTTCTGGTCAAGGTGAATAGAACTATACTAAATCCGGTTTTCACCAATTATTAATTTTTTACTCATCATTGATTTTCAGGGTACGTGCGTGGTCAAGATAGTCAAAGGACCAGAACTCATAAGACTGGACTCAAAGAAGTTTCAAGTCCATAAGGTGATGAATCTGAGAAATTTGATACAATTTTGTGTTTTATTTCATAGAAGACGCGTGAGGGTGGCCTGATGCGACGTGATGAGAGTGAGGTGAAAGTGACGTGAAAACTGGAAAACATTGTGATGGTTCGAGCTACAGGGGACGCCGCGTGAGCAATAAATGCAAGCCTTCTCATGTCCGATATGTTTAAGTTGTTATGTAGTAGTAGAAAATGACAGTATATGCGACTTGATTTAACCATGAGATAATTTACTAGTCAGTTATATAGGCTAATAAATGCCCAGGAATCCAAAGATAACTCAGCAATGTGAAATAAATAGCAATGAGAATCCATGACGAAAATGCTAATTAAAATGCTCTGCGTTTCTAGCCGATGTGGCAAACATCACTCTTGTAGCAGTCAGAGAGAAGAAATGAAGCTTGGACACGAAGATGATGTGGTGAATCAGGAACACCGCTCGTCTGGCTGCTCATATTGCTACCGTTACGCAGTTGCTTTTAATTTGGCCCGGCTGTGGCTGTTGTTACAGAAGCATGATATGTAGATAGCACTGAGACGTAGTGAAATTTTCATCAAGCCGAGCTCTTTCAAAGGTACCGTTTTCCAACGATAATCTATCGTCCGATAGCTTTGCTTGAAGTGTTATTATAGTCATTATACCCTGTTAGACCGTTTAAAAAAATGAACAGAAAAGGATTTTGCCAAGTCGCTTGTAATATGTTATTTCAAAGTGATTTTTCAACTGTTTTTCTTGTAGATAAAATGAGGATTGTAGTTTTGTTTTAGAAGGTATTATTCGCTTTATGATTTAGAAATCACATGTGCGATGTACTATATCGTATTATATTGTCATTAATATCTATTATCTTGCTTTCACATAGTTCTAGACGAAAACGATTTCAAGAGATCAGATCAGTATACATTATTCAAAGTAAACTAAGACAAAATGCGTTAGAAATCTGTTCGCTTTGAAAAAAAATTAGGCATTCTGTGACACGTATGAGAAATACCGGTACATATTGTTATACTGTTAAGGTTTTGAATGCAAAAGTGAGCAGAGTATAAGTATTCCTTGACACAAGATTTAGCAGGGGTGGCAAGAGCTATACAACAAAGGTCCTTTTTGTATCGATTTATGCTGATTTATATCAGAAACAGCAAGCTTAATCTGCATAATTATAAAAAAGAAACTATAGAAAATGGAATGATAGAGATTATATAAGTAAGAGATAAATACCGAGAACGGAGGTATTAATCCATATACATGCCGAGGGCCGTAGGCCCGAGGGATGTATATGGATTAATACCGACGTTCGAGGTATTTATCTGACTTATTTCATGAAATTATTCATGAAGG
>OFHQ01000093.1_pt1 | contig 11906 bp, 5 predicted proteins | sample 1521071 | NCBI WGS metagenome assembly OFHQ01 (sample SAMN04272335, study PRJEB24112) | coral metagenome | biome: Coral reef; feature: Shallow seawater; material: Coral tissue | host: Coral | place: China: South China Sea | collected 2014 | reverse complement strand
CTGGCCTCGGCAGTACCAGTGTGTAGCTATATTCGAGTTTCATTGTAACTGAGAGAAATTAATAGAGGAGGCATAAGTGGCCTTCTTAGAAACTCTTAACGTTGAGAGTAAATTGTGTTAGATTATTATCGAGAACAAGATATCACGCGTTGATTACGTATCTTAAAACCAATTGAACTGTCAAATTCGATATATAATCCTTTCTTCGAGCCCCTTCGGTCGTCCAATTTATTAAAATGAGCTATTTTTAAATAGTTCCCTCTTAATGAGCTCATTAAGAGATCTTCGTTGGTCCATGCTCTTTCTTCGTGGTAAAAAAAGGTCTGTACTTGGCAACAAAAGTGACCAATCTGAAGTTAAAAGATATTTCATCTAAGAGTAACTTAAACTGTTACATGGCATACGCCATACCCCGGCGGATTATGAATGCACATTAGGCTGTAAGCAGTGAAAAAACTTCTCGCGGTCACGAAACAGTGATGCTCACTTGAAAGAGGGTCTGAATGGGGGGTCCTCATGTCGTTTGTGGGATAAAATTCCATTACTTTATTTGTCGGTTGTCGGTAAATCTCAGTTATTTTTTTGTCGCTAGTCGATTAGCCCCATCCACACCCTCTTGAAATAGACGACAACAGGAGTAATGGGCTCCTGACGACAACCAGCCACAGGGATAGAAACAAACAAACGAAAAAACAAAGAAACAAACTAGAAGTATAACTTTAATTCGATGATTTTGTTGACTTCCTCTCCAAGTCCTAATGGCCTGAATCATGAGGATAGATTTAAACATTTCTTGGGATAATAAGTTTCAAACATGGATCTAACATACAACACTTTTTTTTTACTTTTGATATTCAGTACAAGCCGCTAACTCGGTCAATCAATCAAATCCGGTCACCGCAATAAACTGTTCCGGGTGCAATCACACGTACCGTGTGCCATCACACGTGTTGGATATAAAACGCGGTTTTCTAGCGTGTTCACTGAGATTTGAAGTACTTTATACAAGAATGCATGATAATGAACTAGAAGGTTATTTAAAGATTGAAACTAAAATGATATTTCTATTTTTAGCTGGCTCAAGTCAAACCCGTGCATAAGAATGGTCCAGACGAAATCGACCACGCAGAAAGAATGCAAACACGAACATTTAGGGGCTGCGCTTGTTGCTTTTTTTAGTGTCTTTTACCTACACTTGCACCAAAAATGACTACGAGAACGTTTTGACATCAGTACAAGAAAAGAAAATGCAACGTTTTAAAAACGTTTGTTAACCATAAGGCTCTGAAAGTTAATTGAGTTTGGAATCCAAAGCCAGACTGTTTTGATCGATAATTTATATCTGTCAGTTCCGCCTGCGTTATTAAAATTCAATGACAATATTTCTTCTTTGCATGTGTAGACCCTTCATAATAAACAATTCTTGTATGACCTTTTTGTGATATCTAGCCGATAACAGATTATACTAAACTGGTATCAGATTTAGGGTATATTTTGTCACAATACAACTCAACTATGCTAGGTTTCAAAAGGCTATTTCTCTTTCTGGATGATCAATATCTAAACGTTCCTTGAAGAGAAGCCACTCATAAAGATTCACTGTCCTCCATCAAATTTGAAGAGCCTGTATTTTTGTGATCACTACCTTTGCCTTGAATTACTTGTTTGTGTTGTAAAGTTTTATTTTGGTATAATTTATATGTCGAGACTCCCTACATGAATTGAGGATTACGACAAGAAAGTACTCGGTCATCACAAAGTACAAACGTTCAGCGATATTCTTAGCCGGTAACGCATTGGGTCGATCCAAACAGAGTTGTTCGCTGCTAAAAGCTATGCCTCATTTCGGTTCTACATGGGCCAGATTGATCCATTGAGCATGTAAAAATTAGCTACAAGCTCATTTACGAAGTATCCAGAGGTGGACAAGACCCTAACAGAGGGGGAGCCACTGTAATCAAAGAAAAGACCACGCACCTCAAAGAGTAATTTAAGTAAGTTAGATCAAACAACAACAAATAGATAAGACAAGTAGAAATACAAAGAAACAATAAAGTTTCAGTATATGAGAATTTAATATTTGAGCTTGAGGGAGAATGCACAGAACAACAGTCCCAGTGACTTGTTCTTTAGAAAATGGAGCAGAAATTTGGCAACATCTTCAAAGTGAAGACTAGTTAGTCTTTTCTAAACAACTGATATACTTTTACAAATTATATATATGTTTTTCCAAATCTTGAAAGATGTACGATTAGCTATTATAGCACAGATAGTTTGGTAGTTAATTTCTTTGATTTGTGGAGACGAAGGGTTGGTTACTTTCCACACCTTCGTGTTGGGTTATAAGGCAGAGACTCTTTAATCTCAATGCCTATAGCCACCCAAAGAATCGTGCCATTGAATTTTTGAGAAAGCCAGCGTTATTGCCGAGAAGTAATCTATAATAAACCAGCAACTCATCCAGCCAGAGGCGATGCTTTATGCCAAAAAAAAAAAAGCAGTGATATGCTGTACTTTCTGAGCCATGAAGCGCCTTTGGTACAGGAAGGGTAGTTTGGCATCAAATCCTATTAGAGTGTTATCCTAATATTCCCTTCATCCATGCATCATATAACCCTCAAACGTTTGTGAGTTAAATTAACTTCCGAACAATTAATTCAGCATGCCTTGCTGCACTCTTGCTCTTCAAATTTTAGATTCACCCACAGATTAAAGCTCTCATGTACATTCCATATCGAAGACAACTTGTAAAGACCTGTAAACCCTGCCTAAAGTCAGATCTACAATGATGTAAAGATAAAAGTCGCGTAAGTGTTACTTTTGAGGAAATGGAACATAAATAGTAATTTTCTATGAAAAATAAAAGCACGGAATGCTCTTTGAGGCAAGTGCATGCAGTGGTAGTCCTAAACTCACAGGTCTCTCACAGCTTGTACATGTGCCGAAATGTTTTGATCTCAGTGATAGACTTCAGTTCTTATACAGGTCTCTTCATTCTCGTTAACAATCAAATACCTACATTATTCAGCTTGCAAACCTCTGACAGAATTAGAGGATAACCATAACATTGTTTCATAATTAAGGCACACATAACAGTGAAAGTACAAAGTCCAGTCCAATACATAAAACTAGAATAAATCAGTATAGTCACCAGAAATAATCTTGCAGAAAGAAAGGTTGAGTTTCACTCATTTAAGCCATATGGTTGCACGCTTGCTTGAGGGAGATTCCGACTTTTTTACTCCTCTCACTGTATGCGACCAAAATTTAAAGGGAAGCATTTTTGTCACTAAGAAACCATGTTTGACAAAGATTTATGAAGTGGTATGATTAAGGCTCTTACAAGGAAACAAAGATGAACAATACTTTCAAAATAAGCTTAGCTCAATGGCAGCATGTAAATCGTTTCCTAACAAATGTAATCTTACTTTACCATATATTTTTCGCTCTTAAGTAGAAAAATGCACTAATGTCCTCAGACAAACCCGGCCCCTGGCTCGGCAACCAGGAGAGGAGCCTCGGGGAAGAACGTAGACAAGACACGAGAGAGGGGTGGAAATCAAGCTTAAGTTCGCACTGGTTCTTCTAAAAGTAATTTTGTATTCTGCTTATCATGTAGCTTAATTTATCAACCGGGAATTTCACGTTATTTTAAGAAGGAAGTTCATATATCGAACTATCATTAAATACTGACAAGGGCTTCACCTTTTCATCCCCTCGCCTCTGATTGTTTGATTTCTCAACTGCTCTCGGAAACGAACAACAGACGTCAAACTGAAAACAACTTGACGTCAAACTGAGACCACTAGTTATATTGCTGAGCACATGCTTTTAAACGAAAGCAGTTAAATTAAACACTCAAGTACACAGGGTTGACACAGATGTCATTCCTTGACAATTCGTTCACGTTGGACCGGCTTTTACGACATCAATAACGTTGAACACTGTTCTAGTCCATGAAAACACGCCTACGTTAATGTAAATACTTTTAACGATATCAATAGGCTACGGAAATGACCAAACACCTTGGGTTTATTTATCTTGACCTCACATTGAATTTCAGTCAATATCAGACTGATTCTACGTCATTTCGCAGGCTTTCAACGAAAGCAATTACCTTAAATACCCAAATATTTTGTATTGAGACCGCTTCTATTTTAATTGTAGACAATATCTGTTTGTTCTTGTGGTAAACATTGTCTGCGACATTTTTAAATGTGTTTTACCCTCCCGCTTTAGTTTCAATCTTTAAATTCCCGTCTATCATCTTCAGCTTTGTAATCTAATAGATAAATAAATAAATAAATGAATGAATAGAAACGTTTGAACATAACACGGCCAAGGTGTTGTACATAACCACAACACACCTCCTGTCGAGTTTCTCGTGGGCGGATACAATTGAGTCTATGTCAACCATATTCTCTAACTTAGAACAAAGTTTAAGAAGCTCGTGTCCATGAATATCGACCAGCCGCAGTAACATGATAGGCAATATCAATACTTTTATACCGTGATCTTTCCTTTCATTTCATTTCACAGTGTAACCAGATTCAAAGTAGATTTGTCGTTACATCTGCGAGCTCGCAATATAGATGAGGTCATCTCAGGGGTTTTGGGGAACGAGAAGAAAATAATCTCTCAATTCAACGAAATAAGGGAATAAGGGATATCTTTACTATTAGCGGGATTTTTGACAAAACCTGGAAGCGGGGAAGAAAATGTGACATTTTCAGGGACCAAGAAGACATGTATCCCCCCTCTAGATAATAGATAATAGGTAACTTTTGCCCAATCCGTCCCGAGCCCGGGGCTCATCACAAAAACGAACGACTATTTAAAATAGGAGGCAGGGAGGCTCTCATTTATTTGTTTGAAGTAAAAATGGCCACTTTTTTGTTACCTGCAATATAGAGTCTCGATAACGTGTCAATGTCCCCAAGTCAATTATTTTCATTGTAAGAAGAAATGCGATAACTTATCATTCCTGTGAATACAAGGTTCAAGCAGGAGAACCCCAAAAGACAACTGTCGTTGAAAAAGAGGTACACAGTTATCTAACAGTTACTCGTTATCTGAAAGTGGTTTCGAAAGAGTCGTACATCCGGAATTCATTAAAGACTCTTACAAGACAAATCTGTAAGAACTGATAGCTGTTGGCACTCAAGGTGCCACGAGTAAGTGAACGAGCATCCGGCGAGCGAATGTACCCAATGCAAGGTAAACCATCTGCTCGATAGACCTGTCATTTTGGGGGCCAAGCTACCATATTTCTTAATCAATGAAAAAAATTAGAATGTTCGCGCAGTGCTTTGCCTGCTTGGTTTGAGCTGATTGCCGTTTGGTTCCATCTCATTCCTGGGGAGCTGCAGATTGTCACGATTCCAAGTTCCGAGAAGATAAGCCTTAAAATTAAGTTAAACCAGTTAAAGAGGAATGTCGGTCGTCATCGAATTCCAAGACTTCGAAATGTTTATTGACAGAAGTGATTGCTTGGCATTTGCTTAAATTACGTCTTGTCATCACTAGGGGGATTAAAATATGTAGCCATTCATCTCGTGTGATTGGCTTCTCGTTATCGCAAGTCCATTCAGTGGAAAGCTCTCCACTCGGACACAGTTTTAAGGCTAGCAAGAGAGTAAAGATAGCAAGAGAGGTCAGTCTTCACTTTTCGACTGATAAATACAAAGGCGCTTGCTCCATGACTTGGAGCTGACGTGCACCGTGACATTTTTGTTAAAAACACTTACAACGCCTGTTTGTTCATGGTTAAGTTTGGATAAGAACTAAGACAAGTCATTCCTTGCGTGGTTTCAAATTCTTTTTTGGCTCACTGTATCGTCATGTCAACAATGAACAAAGACTCTCAATAAGTGAATATCCTGATTACTAATTAAACGCTATTCTATAAACGCATCTCCGCTTGTTGTGATTTCGATGATTTATTGTAGCTTGTGACGACGATTCTCTGAATGGTCATCCTTCGATACTTAAACGACGAATTGAGTACAAACTCATTTTCTTAGATTTCTTTAACATAAACAAACACTCTAAAGAAGACCTTTGGTCTGCCAAGAACTTTGAACACAGTTCGTGACTAGAAATGTGGACGTGTTTATTCTTAAGGCAGATGAGCTAAGGAGTTTCTGATCCCTTGCTAGTACGGGAGAAACATTTTCTATGGAAAGGAGGCGTTTACATCGAAAAGAATGCACTATTCAGTTCAAAACTGGTCTGCTTGACCTGTTTATCTAGCTGAGTATTCGGGGAGAAAGTAATAAAGGTGACGAAGTATAATTAGAATAGGTGAATATTAAAGTAGTGTAGGAGACATGGTTCTGCATAACAAAAAAATAACCATTCACTTTCCACGATTGGACGATAAAACCAAGAGTCTTAACGTAATACTCCACAGTAATCGAACTGGCACAGCGATATTTTGAAAACACTTTCAGCAGCAGTAAAAGTACGGAAGCCCTGTTATCAAGAAATAAGATACAATCGAGGCTCTAAAGTAAATTCAGCGCAATCTCCTCCATGTTATTTTCTTGTTATCTCGTATTCGTAACTCTGGTGACCTAAATTCCCTAAATTCGCGTGGTATCATTCATTAGTTAATAGATGTATGGACCTGTATCTGAAGAACTTTGAAGAATCCACTGTTATTTTAAGATTTGCTTTGTGCACCTTTGGTTAGCAATTAGCAATCAACCAGCGAAGGTTACATAAATACTCCGTGGTTTTACTGATCCATCTAGAAATTTCCTGAATACGGAAGCCACTACTCTGGTTAATGCTTATTTATTTAAATACCGGGAGCTCCGTTCACTAAGTTATTTACATTCTTCAAAGAAAATCTTTCCTTTGAATCGTTTGAAATAAGATGAATGTAATTAGCTGTAAAGTAAACAGTTTGTCTAAAAACATTGTTATGGCTGCAAACTTTATTTTTAGACGTACTCACAGCTTTAAAATTAAGTTGGGTTTTCTGCTTAACTACCAGAAACTAAACATTGGCACTTAAAGGAAATGCAGCTGATAAAATATGAATGCCAGAAGTTATTTTTGTCTTGAACAAACAGTTGCAAAGAACCACCTCCTCAGCTGAAATCTATCGTTAGTAAAAAAAGAAATTTAACGCTAGTACGCTTGGACTACGCTTGTACAAAATACAATCAAAATAATCTTTAGATTGAGGTCAGCCACGACTCGCCTCCTCAAAGTTGTTGTTGACAACCGAACGAAGCAATTAAGAGAACAAATTGACTCAAGCATAGCTGCAGATAAGCTTACACTCGTAAAGAAACCAGTCTGTTTTTATGTCAAGACTTTTCAAAGGAAAGCTAGACAAAAGTTGGGATTCTGGTTTAGAAATGGGACAGAACAAGTTATTTTATTTATTGATTAAGTTAAACTTGCCTCGGATGCAGGATGCATTTGTCTCCGATGCGTAGTATGCTTTTTATTAAAATGAAAATGACAAAAGACTTAACCATTGACGCCAGTCAACACGATCCGATGAAAGACCTAACATTGTTTCTTTCCACTTTATAGCGGGAATGACTTTTAAATGATTATTTGAGTTTTAAATTGGTAGATTGACATGTGCTTTGGCTAGCCAATCAGAGTCGAGTACGGCTTCATCTGTTTATAAATCATATTAAATCGGTGCGCAGTACTTATTCGCTATTCTTCTCTTTCATTGATAAGTGTGTCTATTGAGTGAGCCATGAAGCTTCGTTTACCGAGTGTATTTTTATTTGTTATTTATTCAAGCGAAGTTATTGCATTTTGGTGGTGAGTACTGTGCAAAGTCTTTTAAGCCATGACATTCAAGGAATCCGCGGTTAAATAATCCCTATATTACTTAGCTTAGTAGATTACTAAAACATAGTACTTTTAATCGTCAATGCAGGTCACTCGAGACGTCACTGCAACGAGACCCAAATGCCGTGTGTAAGAAAACGCAGTCATTCTTCCACACAAAAGATGACTTTTGCAAATCCAAGCCGGAACTGATTTCTGCTGTACTTGGTGGAATGGACGTTTCCGTCGACGAGTGTCAATGGCAGTTTAGACACAGGCGATGGAATTGTTCGACGTCCAAGAACTCAATCAAAAAAATTCTTCGTTACGGTAAGTAATAGTGAACGCCAACCACATTTGTTAATCTGGTCACACTTTACAAATTTTGAACGAGAATTTCAACAACTGCGCTTCGTTGGATGATCGCCGCACAACGAAATGCACCTTATCGACCGCAATTACAAAACAGTTGTGAAGTTTTAACTCCTTCAACTAAGCCTGTGTAGTTTTTTTTTTCAGACTATAGGGAGACGGCATTCATATATGCCATTACATCAGCCGGGGTAACCTTTTCTGTCACGCGTGCATGCAGCATGGGTCATCTTCAGCAATGTGGATGTCGCCAGGTAACTCCACCACAACAACAAGTTCTTACCAGCAACGTCATTTCATCGTATCCTCGAAACGATTACCCTTCTACAGACAACCACCTTACCAGCCAGACCTTCCCCATCGGTGACACCGACCAGTTCGAGTGGGGAGGTTGCAGTGATAATATTCAGTATGGATACAAGATGTCGCAGCAGTTGATGCAAGAGGACAAGAGCAGCGACGGTCGTTCCATGATCATCAAGCATAATAGCGAGGCAGGGCGACTGGTAGGTTAAAACATTTCCGCGGTACACCACACTTTGTCGTGAGTTATCTGTTCCCCGTGCATTTCTCACTTGTACAAACGAGAAACATCTCGTGGCGCGCTCATGCCGTCCCTTGCGTTCCGGTTCTTTTTGTTACTCTGTCGTTTGTGGAAATTAATCAGCCAGACAACGAAGCATCGCACACATTCGCCACAACACAGAGCTTTTGTGCAGCGTCCGTGAGAGCAATTGTCATTCAATTATTGCTAAGTAATAAGCTTGTTTAGAGTTAACGAGGTCAGAAAAACATGCACGTATTCTTTGGGATTCCATGGCACTTGAAAATGAACCAGATGTTAGGACAATTAAAAACAGATTTTTGCTATCATGGTATCAGGGTTCGCTTAGTTTGTCTCGCCTTTGGTGGTATCGTTTATTTCGAGATGATCGTACAATTTCGATTAAGGCTTAAGCTCTGATAACAACATAAGGTGTTAAACAGACTAACGTTTGCATGCGAAAGAGAGCTTCCGGCGGGAGCAAATTGTTTTCGGTCGCTAATGACTTTTAGACGTTTCACAGAGACACCGATAAGCCTCCTTAGAGCACAGTAGATCGAGGACAAAGCATAGCTCGAAGGCAGTGGCGTGAAGAAACTTAATTTGTCACCTACACCGGAGTTCGAACAATTAACACGAAGCTGTCCAATCTCACGAAGAAAAGCTAAATTACACATACGCCTTCCCTAATCACCGAATTTGTTATATTTGCATACCTTTTGTGGTGTCTTATCCCTTTGTTTACACATAAATAGAATGAGTTAAAAGTATAGCTTTAATTTTTGATACCTCAGGCGGCATTAGCAAAAACACACCGACAAACAAACGTTTCTCCGTTGAGACTTGATGTTTAATGTCAATAGGAATAGAGAAAGTTACATGATGCTATAACTATTCATTAAAGCGATGTCAAATTTCCTTAGGACGTCTAAATGCCTCAGTTTGTTATAATCGGTTCTTCACACCATCGTATTAAATCTTCACAGGAATTTAATTTTCTTGTGTAAACGTTATTGACAGAGTTGTTAATTCAATTCTGACAGTTTATCTTACAAGTGGCAACTGCGGAAGACAAGAGTCCCAACGTTTGGCAATTTGACATGAGTGAATTCCGACCACGAATGTTTGCGTTTGTTTTTTAAGAAACCCGTATTTTTGTCCTTTCTGCATGAGCTTATCCATACCGCTCACCGGAGCGTGAATCAAATACTTCATTCGGGACAAAGGCGCCGCAACTTGTAAGGACAACAGCGCCATTGGAAAGTGATAGCTTCAGAGCTGTGAAACGTAACTCGCGAAAAAGATTATTCTAGCGATAAAATTAATCCAGCATGCCTGAGATAACCTCACAAGATCAAGATAAATCTCGAGTAATTCAACGACAACTTAAACGTCCTATTTGTTTTCTTTTGCTTTTCCCAGGCGGTCAAGAATTATATGCAAACTGAATGCAAATGCCATGGTCTCTCGGGCTCTTGCTCTCTGAAAACGTGTTGGGAAAAGATGCCGCACTTTAGAGATGTAGGTGATAGATTAAAAGGCGGTTTCGATGGTGCCATTAAAGTGATAATTAGCAACAAAGGGGACAAGCTCATCAAAGAAGGAGAAACAATAAAGCCTCATACAGAACTCGATTTGGTGTACACGACCAAGTCCCCAGACTTTTGTAAAGAAGACCCCTATTACGGTTCTCATGGAACTGTGGGCAGGCGTTGCAACGATACGTTTAGGGGAGTAGGCGGTTGTCAGCTTCTCTGCTGTAGCCGGGGAGCACGAATGAGAAAAATGGTCATAAAAGAAAATTGCCAGTGTCGATTTCTTTGGTGCTGCACTGTCAAATGCAAAGAATGCAGACGAGAGCAAGAAGTGTACACTTGTGAATAACTTTGGCGCTTGTTTGGTACCCAACACACAGAAAACAATCAAGTTCAATGTCTTACAATGACTTGAATGCTTTCCAATTATGTTCAACTTCAGGACAAGACAAGAATCGCCCTTTATGGCAAGTGATACCCCAGAGAAAAGTATTTAATACATGTTTTCAAATATCAATTTTAAAGGAATCCAAACAGACTGCTGGAGGTCACGGCATGAGTAAATTGCAAACACTTGAACAGTTTGTTTGAAAGAGATATGAATGCCACAACGACGGACTAGTCATGCAATGTTATTCAAGGTTATTTTCAACTTTCAAGAAGATGATGGCCTTAAATGTCACCAGAGAACCTCAAATACCTACTTTTCAAGCCAGTCGAACCTATGACACAGGAGAACTGGAACACAGCGTGCGAAGAAATCGGTTTCATCGTGATCGCTTTAGAAGTAGACACTCTTGATTTAATCCTCTCTGAGTTGATTAACACTATGGGGTTTGAAGGGGCTTTTTAATTGCTGACATTTATTACAAACATTCAAACTAACAGCAGGGTTTCAAGACACGCGTCGGAGTGTCCGGGAAAAATATGTGACCTTTTAAAATATTGCCCGATAAATGCAATGTATCTGACTGTTTTACACCAACTCACGTTACAATCAAAACATTCTAAGCAGTTTCAGCTTTAAACAATTGTTTTCTTAAGCTTTAAAAGCTCAAAAAGCTTAACATTAGAACTTAAATGTACAATTCGGTTCCGGAAATCCCGAAGTAATGGCCGGGCACATCAAACAAGGAGATAACAACATTTAATTTCGGTGTGACCAGCTGGAGACCGGCCAACTGAATTAACGACAAAGTGTTTGGAGAGACAAGCTTTATTAAAATAGTTTAATCAATTGCAGCCTACTTTGATCTTGTTGAAGGACAAAATCCAAATATTTCCTGAGAATTCTAAGGCACAGGATGTCCCTTGACCTTACTTATTTCGTAGCTTCAAGAAAAATTACCACCTAAACCCCAGAAACCTTTGCCAAAAGGTTATCAAATATTGTGATACTTCTCTGTACTCGCCTCGAATCCAGCTGCGAGAGTGAAAGATGAAGTACAACTAATTGGAAAAAGTACGTTTAGGTTCAAGCGTGTTCTCGACTTTAATTATCATTTCTGCAGAAACTATTCAATAATTCAGAACTCTGTCTAACTTGCAGAAAGAAAACTCGAAATGGAATCTAAGTATTTAGTAGATGTGTATGTATTTAAACAAATAAGTTGAAATATTTTAATTTTAGCAGTTGAGGATGATGGTAAATT
>OFHQ01000091.1_pt1 | contig 11974 bp, 7 predicted proteins | sample 1521071 | NCBI WGS metagenome assembly OFHQ01 (sample SAMN04272335, study PRJEB24112) | coral metagenome | biome: Coral reef; feature: Shallow seawater; material: Coral tissue | host: Coral | place: China: South China Sea | collected 2014 | reverse complement strand
GGTCTACTGAGTACCTTAAATTGCTAAATCAATGTGTACAAATAATTATACATGCACTTATTAATTGCAATTGTTATTCAATGACATTTCAGGTACCATCATCTGAAGAAGAATGGAAAGAAGTTGCAAATGGCTTTATGTCTAAGTGGAACTTCCCCAACTGTTTGGGAGCTTTAGATGGCAAGCATATTGCCATTAAAGCTCCAAAACACAGTGGGAGCATGTTCTTCAACTATAAAGGATTCTTCAGCATTGTGCTTCTGGCATTGGTGGATGCTGACTACAAGTTCACCTTTGTAGATGTTGGGTCTAATGGTAGAATCAGTGATGGAGGAGTGTTACGGGAGTCCTGCTTACAAACAGCTTTGGACAACAACAGTCTTGGCATTCCACCTGCTTCCTCTCTCCCAGAAAGAAACACTCCTGTGCCTTATGTTATTGTTGCAGATGAGGCATTTCCACTTAAAGAAAACCTTATGAAACCTTTCCCAGCTAAAAGTCTAGATGATGCCTCAAGAGTGTTTAACTATAGACTCTCACGAGCTCGCAGAGTAAGTGAAAATGCTTTTGGAATTCTAGTCCACAGATTTCAAATCTTTCAGTCAACCATTCCACTTGAGCCAAAAAAAGCTGAGTTAACTGTGCTTGCATGTATTGCATTACACAATTATCTTCGCACAAAGTGTGTTGAGTATAGCCAAGCTGTTGCAGATTCAGAGACTACAGCACATGAACTGCTGCCTGGAGAATGGCGGAATAACCCAAATGCACAGTTACCCTCTGTCTGTCAGCAAGGGTCAAACAGGAGCTCAATACAGGCCAGGGAAATCAGAGAGGAATTCCTTGACTATTTTATAACTAATGGTCAAGTAGACTGGCAATGGGATATGATTTAAATCATCACAACTTTTTGTGTTCAACAAAAACCATATGCCATGATTGGTTAAAACATGTTTATTACACCAAAGAATTTGCACTACACTTTTGCAGGCACATTTGTTCCTCTTGAATTGCTGGGTTTTTAGGCTTTTTCATGACATGTATAGCAGCTTGTCATCTTGTACAGCAGCATTATTTATTACTGTAAGGTGCATAATATGCTTACCATGTTAGACAGAGTTCTACGGGGGAGAACTTGATGTTTGAGAAAGACATCAAGAGCATCATAGTATATCCACCCAGAGATGTACAGCTCCCCAGTGCCTGTCCCACTCTTTTTTGATGATTGTACTTTCTTGAGTTCTTTATTATAATACGTCCTCAGACTGTTAAATTTCCTTTTTACTTCTTCGGCTGTGGAGAGCAAGATGTTGAAACAATTAAGCTCATAATTTTATCAAAACTGTAAGAAGTTAAAGCTGTTCTTACAATATACAGTATTAGTATATACCACACAAGTGAATAGTGCTTTTCGCGTGCACTGATTGGCTAGCTCAGAGGCGATTAGCCAGGTACTATTCACCTCCGAGCAGCCGAAGAAAGACAAAATGGCTTTTGTCGGCATGTTGTCACAAATAAAGTTACTCTTTGGTCTGCTAGTTATTCAGCTTGTGTGGTATATACTAAAACAATTATTCACCTCAGTGTCGGTGGATATTTACTTCCACGCCGGTGAATAATTGTTAATTACAGCACTTCCTCTTTTTTTACTGCAATAACCATAACTGATATTCAATATAACAAATAGAATTCATCAATGGGTACATTCCCAACGAATGTATTAATTTGGCTTACCCACCGTATTTTTTCGATTTAAAATGCCGGGTTGTAAATTTAGTTCCTCAGCAATTTTCTTATTTGTGGTGTACTTAGATTGAGATATAAAGGCACGGTAGCCCAGGAAAAGGGATAGGAATCTTTTTATTAAATAACAGGCACGAATAAACCGCAGCTTTCGACGAACGGAGTACGTTTGAAATAAACGCCAGGGGGTTAAATTGAAAAAATACAGTATGTTTCCTTCACACTAAAATTGGTGAGTCAATATGATGATGATCGAAAGAAAATGTCTTATCAGTCCAGGTAATTCCAACAACCAGACCACTATATATTCTTACTGTTTATATCATCCACAAAATTATGAATGACTGGTATTGAAAGTGAAATACCTTTAACTACAAAGGAATGTCCTGTGTGAACAGTTTCATGCTTAACAGAATCCATTGAATAAAAAACTTCTAATTGTCAAAGAAAAGGAGTGTCAGAACCAACTAGACTGCCTCACATTTGTAATTTTTTTTTTTTTTAACTCCAACTAGAATTATGCGACTCTTCACGTGCCAAACAGTTCAGACAGGACGATGCCTTGTTAATATGCGTGCCCTAGCTAGGACCGAGAAACACTGTTCATGGAATTCTTCTATCAGAAGACGACCTTATGAAGAAAGAAATACTACTCCTCATGTGAACCATCCCCATCACTATCTGGTGGATCACTTTCACAAAGCTTGCAACCCCGAGCAAAACAACCTCGCCGCCTCCACTCTCCAAAAGAGAAATGATCATTATCGAGCCACCTATCTGTGCTGCGTAACATATTTCTAATTTTTTTTTTGAATACTTGATAAGGCCAGGATTCATCAGCGTCAATAAACTTTAAATGCAAAAACTTAACTAGTCTTTCATACATCCATTTCCACTTCGCTATATAATGCGTAAAGTACAGAACTGGAATTAGATCATAAACATCATAATAACCACCCTCATTATTATGCGTGCTACGACACTTTTATACATATCTTTTAAATAGATGTTTTCGATCCACCAAAATAAGAAGGTGGTCCATCTGGTCCTTAGATCTGAATACAACATAAAATGTATACGTTCAGATATTTCTGCCAACTGGGCCACTTCGTGAGAGGTAAGTGTGACCCGAATTGACTCACCTAACTGAATTACTTCACCATCCATATTCAAAAAGCGATAATATTTTCCTTTTAACCAAGAAAATATGATGCCCGCAAACCCTCCCACAGGAAGACAATATTACCCTTAAGGAAAATTAAAAAAATTAACAGAGTGGGGACGGGGACAATTTGGGACCATCTGGTCAACCAACTTAATAATAAAACCACAAATTGACTGCTAATTTTTGCAGTTGTTTTCGAGAAACAGTTCCTAACAGTATTTTTAACAGCCACAAAAGCTGCAGACGGCTACTCCATCATACAGTCATAGTACTGAAAAAAATCCTATTAGTTGACGAATCCCGAAAACATTTTCCAGGCTTTTGTTACATCTTTTAGTAAATCAACTTTAGTCAGATTTCGTAAGCAGTGATCTTAGCTCTCAAGACAATATTACCCTTGAGGAAAATTTAAAAAAAGTCAGAGTGGGGATGGGAACAATTTGGGATCATCTGGTCAACCAACTTAACAATAAAACCACAAATTGACTGCTAATTTTACCCGTCGTTGGAAAAACCAATGTGTTTGTTAAAAATTGCAGTTGTTTTAGAGAAACAGTTCCTAACAGTGTTTTTAACAGCCACAAAAGCTGCAGATGGCTACTCCATCATACAGCCCATAGAATTAAAAAAAAATCCTATTTGCGAATCCCTATAAGCGATTCTTTTGAATATAGCAAAATGCTACTATTGTTGCCACACATTGAGAGAAAGAATTTAGAGTGTGCGAATTAACATTCTTCCCTTCGTCATAAGGCACTACAAAAGGTACAAGACCTACGTTGACGCCAAGACAACCGAAACCTTGATTGAAAGCTTTCTATCATCGACTATGAAAGCGCTTGGCATGGTGGTTCGGATAAACTAGCCTACAACTCTTGCGCAACTTTAAACTTTGGTTTAAAATTGTATGCGATTTTGAGAAAGAAAGACCATATTTGGAATTACGTCGCAGAGGAAGGATGAGAAGGGCCAAGTAAACTAGTAAAAATGCTTGATTGACATCGAGAACATGTAGAAAAGCTGCTTTTTAGTAAAGATGATAGCTCAAGGAAGCGTATTTTCAAATAACGTTTCAAAGAACAGGAATTTTCAGATTTTACAATATAAACAGAGAATGACTGTTTTTTTTTTCAAAACTAAAACTGATTTATTAGTTGTTTCCAAATGAATAGCTCCTTGATGAATCATCTTAAATAGTTGAAAAAAATCCCATCGCCCTGCTGTTTGCGATTTGGAAATATTTTTATTTGTTTTAACGGAACGAATTGCATGCCATTTTTGATGTGTTGTAGTTAAAGTTGTAACATGTAATTTGAAGCTACAATACGTTCTAAAGCCGTTGAACGTGTGAGTTGTAAGCAAAAGTTGCGCCGTGTAAGTTGGCCTCAAGCAAGTTTAATAAATCCTTTACTATATGACTATTTCGTGTCTCTTGTACTTCATCAGGGTGGAGCCCCTTTGCCCTTTTTCTCTCTCGTGCCCACCTCGTCGTTTGCAGGCGTTAACATTTTCGCTCAGAGCCGGACCCTTTTTGCTGACCTTTTCAGAACTCTTAAGGAATGCAGCTACTAAAAGGTATAGTTTTATTTTTATTCATAAATGTTTTAGTCGTCTTTGTGGTGTATCATAATATTAAATGATAGTAAACAATGGTACCTCGTGGTACCTAAGAAATGACTTGAAGCATTGGGGTCATTGACCTTCGAGCAGTTGGTTGGCTCCTAAAGGAGCCGTTTTTTGTAATTGGCTTTACTCGCCAAGACGAAATCTACGACTTTTCACGTGGTCTTTTTCTACGTGGTATCTAAATAAACCACCGCGGGAAAAGGTTTTTCCGCAACACCTGACGGTTCCTGGCCATTTCGTCTCGTCGACAACGTACATTCTCCACCCCATTTCTCTTTTCTTTTCTCCTCCAATGACATGTCTCTTTCTTGTCATTATGCAAGGGATAGAGTTAACAGACGACATTGTTATGACGACTCTAAATTTAGAAATTGATTGGGGCACACACAAGTTTTGATGCAATTCTAGACAGAAACAGCTGATTGCAGTTGTTGATAAATCTCTTTCTTAGGACTCCTAAGCTCATAACTGCCTTTGTCTCAGTTATAACTGACGCCCAGTGAGTAGATAAGACTTGAAACCTTTTCTTCCAAGACCGAATGGCCAACCTGAAACTTGTATTGGTTTGGCTTTCCTTCTACTTGTTGTAGCCATGCCAAGTGCACAGTCTGACATTCTGAACTGTACTTTAAAACCTTGGCCAAGAAAATCTCGGGTGATGTAGCGCATGTGTGCATGGGGATAAGCACGCATATCTCTCTCCAGGAGGGGGTGGGTCACTTCCTTCCCCTTTTAAATCTTCCTCTTCGTCATCAGCATTGTAAGATGTACCTGGAGTGTCATCAACTATGGCATTAATTGCTCCTTGATTAAGGTATTGCAAGGCGCATTTCGTTCTTTCGTGCTGACTTTGGTCGTATACTTTTATTTGAGTGCACAAACTGTGCTGGCAGACACAAGCTAAGCTCTCTGCCAACTGTACATTGGAACTCTCGTAATGCGTGTTACGACACTTTCTTCCCAATTTCCTACACTTTGAACAACTTATATTCAAACTCCCGAATACTCTGTACTGATCAATTAGTAAATAAAGACACGTTCTAACGAAATGTATTTTGTTAAACCCTGGTTTATATATATGTTTTCGGTCCACCAAAATAAGAAGGTGGTCTTCGCTTACAATTTCTTCGGGAAAATGTAAGATTTAGGACCATCTGGTCCATAGATCTGAATACAACATAAAATGTATTAGGTCCGATATTTCTTCCAACTGGGTCACTTCGTGGGAGGTAAGTGTGACCCGAATTGACTGACCTAAGTGAATAACTTCTCTATCCATATTCAAAAAGCAATAATATTTTCCTCCCGTAACCAAGAAAATATAATTCCCGCAAACCCTCCCACAGGAAGACAATATTACTCTTAAGGATTGGAAAATTGCAAAAAAATAACAGACGGGGGACGGAACCTATTTGGGATCATCTGGTCAACCAAGTGGAAAATAAAACCACTAATTGAGTGCTAATTTTACAAGTCCTTGGAAAAACCAATTTCTTTGTTTTAAATTGCAGTCGTTTTAGAGAAACAGTTCCTAACAGTATTTTTAACAGCCACAAAAGCTGCAGACGGCTACTCCATCATACAGTCATAGTACTGAAAAAAATCCTATTAGTTGACGAATCCCGAAAACATTTTCCAGGCTTTTGTTACATCTTTTAGTAAATCAACTTTAGTCAGATTTCGTAAGCAGTGATCTTAGCTCTCAAGACAATATTACCCTTGAGGAAAATTTAAAAAAAGTCAGAGTGGGGATGGGAACAATTTGGGATCATCTGGTCAACCAACTTAACAATAAAACCACAAATTGACTGCTAATTTTACCCGTCGTTGGAAAAACCAATGTGTTTGTTAAAAATTGCAGTTGTTTTAGAGAAACAGTTCCTAACAGTGTTTTTAACAGCCACAAAAGCTGCAGATGGCTACTCCATCATACAGCCCATAGAATTAAAAAAAAATCCTATTTGCGAATCCCTATAAGCGATTCTTTTGAATATAGCAAAATGCTACTATTGTTGCCACACATTGAGAGAAAGAATTTAGAGTGTGCGAATTAACATTCTTCCCTTCGTCATAAGGCACTACAAAAGGTACAAGACCTACGTTGACGCCAAGACAACCGAAACCTTGATTGAAAGCTTTCTATCATCGACTATGAAAGCGCTTGGCATGGTGGTTCGGATAAACTAGCCTACAACTCTTGCGCAACTTTAAACTTTGGTTTAAAATTGTATGCGATTTTGAGAAAGAAAGACCATATTTGGAATTACGTCGCAGAGGAAGGATGAGAAGGGCCAAGTAAACTAGTAAAAATGCTTGATTGACATCGAGAACATGTAGAAAAGCTGCTTTTTAGTAAAGATGATAGCTCAAGGAAGCGTATTTTCAAATAACGTTTCAAAGAACAGGAATTTTCAGATTTTACAATATAAACAGAGAATGACTGTTTTTTTTTTCAAAACTAAAACTGATTTATTAGTTGTTTCCAAATGAATAGCTCCTTGATGAATCATCTTAAATAGTTGAAAAAAATCCCATCGCCCTGCTGTTTGCGATTTGGAAATATTTTTATTTGTTTTAACGGAACGAATTGCATGCCATTTTTGATGTGTTGTAGTTAAAGTTGTAACATGTAATTTGAAGCTACAATACGTTCTAAAGCCGTTGAACGTGTGAGTTGTAAGCAAAAGTTGCGCCGTGTAAGTTGGCCTCAAGCAAGTTTAATAAATCCTTTACTATATGACTATTTCGTGTCTCTTGTACTTCATCAGGGTGGAGCCCCTTTGCCCTTTTTCTCTCTCGTGCCCACCTCGTCGTTTGCAGGCGTTAACATTTTCGCTCAGAGCCGGACCCTTTTTGCTGACCTTTTCAGAACTCTTAAGGAATGCAGCTACTAAAAGGTATAGTTTTATTTTTATTCATAAATGTTTTAGTCGTCTTTGTGGTGTATCATAATATTAAATGATAGTAAACAATGGTACCTCGTGGTACCTAAGAAATGACTTGAAGCATTGGGGTCATTGACCTTCGAGCAGTTGGTTGGCTCCTAAAGGAGCCGTTTTTTGTAATTGGCTTTACTCGCCAAGACGAAATCTACGACTTTTCACGTGGTCTTTTTCTACGTGGTATCTAAATAAACCACCGCGGGAAAAGGTTTTTCCGCAACACCTGACGGTTCCTGGCCATTTCGTCTCGTCGACAACGTACATTCTCCACCCCATTTCTCTTTTCTTTTCTCCTCCAATGACATGTCTCTTTCTTGTCATTATGCAAGGGATAGAGTTAACAGACGACATTGTTATAACGACTCTAGTAGTTAGCAACAGATACGGTGGCCGCTTTTTATGCAAATGAGCTGGGATAGTGGGCACGAGGAAAAAAAGCAACCGTTATAGAGTCTCATAAAGTCTGTAATTATGCAAATGAGGATTGTTCATATCAAGTCTGTAATTATGCAAATGAGAATGGCTCATACGAAGTTTGTAATTATGTAAATGATTTTTGCAACAGAGTTTATGTTAAAAACTGCACGAGCCGTAGCGAGAGTGGAGGCGAGTGCAGTTTTTTCAAAAGCCAGATGAGTTTGATTTATTTTTAAAAAGAACTCAAGCTCAGCCGGCTTTGGAAAGAACGCTTTACTCCTGTGCATTTTTCCACCCCATCAATCGTTGATGTACTCTGGATCTTTGATACACCCTCACATTAGAAAAAGCACACCTTAGGACTATAAAAGGTCTAAGTTGATCTTTTTCTATTGTGAAAGTAAATTAGCTCAAAGTAGTTTGTTCTACAACTACAAGATTATTGTTTACTCTACTAAGAATTACAATTTACCCGAAGCTGTGGAAAATGAAGTTTTGGGTTGGAAGGGTAGTATTTATCTTCTTTTAGATGATACTTTCCATTTTTGTCTCATTACAAGATTGAATGCTTTTTTTGGAAGGGAGGGGTATTATTGTCAGACCTGTTATAAATTCTTCACAGGAAATTCTACCACTCACGTCTGCGACGCAAATCTGTGTAAACAGTGTAAGACGGCTTTTTGTGGTAAGTCAACAGAGTCTGAAATAATTCGATGCACGCAATGTAAATGCGGTTTTTACGGTGAAACTTGCTACCAACATCATCTGAAATCCGGTACATCACCGCTGATTAAAGGTAAGTATCGGACGGTATGCGATTCGTTCGTGGCATGTCCCATCTGTAATAGAGATCTTAGACCGAACGGAACGAACGCTTATGACCGTAGCATGGAAGGTAGGGAACACGTCTGTTTCAAAAACAAATGCAGAGATTGCGGAAGAATAGTCGACATGTCGACTCACCAGTGTTTTATCAGACCGATCAATGTCAAGAGTCCTCATTTTATTGCAAGACAATGGAAAGATCGCGGCAAACAGTGGTTTTTCGACATAGAAACCATGAAAAAATTCGATGAAGATAAAGGAGCTTATTTTTTCATTCCCAATCTTATCGTTTTGAAGAGCGAAGTAGGTGAAAGGTGCGTTTTTGAAGGGTCAAATGCGCTAGAAAAGTTTTGCAGGTTTTGTTTCGCTAGCGAAGAATCTTTGGCTCATAGCAACGAGCGGCAAACAGTCTGGGCCCATAACAACACACGTTTCAATGGCATGTTTGTCTTGCAGGGATTCTGCAGCATGTCGTGCGATCCTAGTCTGATCATGGAGGGAGCTTCACCGATTCAACTCAAGTGGAAGAAAGTCTGTTTTAAAGACACCTACAAGTACGTCATGTGTTCTTTGGACGTGTTAGCCAAACAGTTCAACCTGCCGATTCTCAAAGGTTTTTTCCCTCACGGTTTTAACACGCCTGAAAATCAGGATTATGTGGGTCCGCTACCGGCGGAGGAATTTTTTGAAACCAAATTTATGACGGAAAAACGTTATGCCGAATTCAAGGAATGGTACGAGATCGAACGCACTGCCATCGGGACGGGGGTAAAACCAGCTTGGAATTTTAAAGAAGAAATTCTCAAGTATTGTGAAAACGATGTTGACGTTCTGATGCAAGCTTGGCTCTTATATCAACAGAAAATGTTCGATTTGACTGGGATTTTTCCTGGCGGGATTCGTGACATGTCTGCCGCATCTTATACCAACCAAGTTTGGAAGTCCACTCTCGACGACGGAACGATCGGCATCATCCCCACCAATAATTATGTTCGAAATGATAATCAGTCCCAAGCAGCTCGCGAATGATTAACATTCGAAGATATGTTTTACTACGGAGGCGAGATGCAATTTTCAGGTAAGAGGGTCGAAGGAGAGAAGAGAATTGCCCTAGGAAATTCGTTTTACAAAGTCGACGGATTACAAGCTCCTTCAAACACCGTATTCGAATTCGCAGGCTGTTTCTATCACAGCTGCAGCGAGTGTACCAGACCTTATGCTCGCTCTCCCCTAAACAATACATGTTTTCGAGATCTCAACACCAAGTTCGTTAATACTGTGGCCTATTTGAGGAATAGAGGTTTTAACGTTCGAGTGGTTTGGGAGTGCGAATGGAATAAATTGAAACAAGAAGTAGAGACCAGTAACATGTTGAAAGAAATCTACGAGTACGTCCCGGACGGTCGGCCCATCGATCCGCAAGACGCGTTATTCGGTGGTAGAACCGGTGCTAGTTCCATTTGTTTTCCTGGTCGTTACGAAGTTCCCAACAAGACCCACGTGGTTAGCGGACTAGACGTCACTTCTCTTTATCCCTGGGTTAATCAGAATTGCGAGTACCCTGTCGGTCATCCCCGCGTTTTATTAGTCAACAAAATTGGTGTTTCCACTCTGTCGAACCTGCGCCATAAACAGACAGAGAGATGAATGTAAACACAACGAAAGGGAAAGATGTTTAGACAGAACTTGGCCGTCACCAGAAATCTACAAAGCTTTGGAACTCGGTTACAAGTTTTTAAAGATTTCCTGTGTCTGGGATTACAAGACGGATAAAGGAAGCAAGAAGAAAAGAGCAGGGCTTTTTAGAGAATTTGTGAGTAAATTTTACAAATTAAAAGCCGAAGCTTCCGGTTATCCCGCTCATTGTAAGTCGGATGCAGATAAGGCAGCCTTTTTGCGTAAATTCGAGGAAGTGGAAGGCATTCGTTTGGATCCTGACAACATGAAGTTCGATCCTGCGGCAAGAACGGGTGCCAAACTACAACTAAATTTGCTGTGGGGTAAATGGGCTCAACGGCTGGACGAGCGAAAGACCACCAAGATATTTCACGACGCCGTTACCCTTCATCGTTTTGTAAACAACCCCGAATATTCAGATTTCGAACTGCGTCTCATCAATGCCGAAACAGGCATAGTCAAAGGTAAGGTTGTAAAAGCTCTTCAACGTCCCAACACTAAAGGAAATAGGGTTCACGCGGCGTTTACAACTTGCTGGGCCAGATTGCGTCTTTTACAATTCATGTTGTTGTTGGGCGAGCTCGTCATATATTTTGATACCGATTCCATTTTTTTCAGACATCTCGTCGGCCAAGTGTTCGACTTACCGATCGGCGACTTCCTTGGCCAGCTTACACCCGTTTTCACCGGCAATTGCGTCGAATTCGTTGCTCTGGGTCCTAAGAATTATTTTTACAGGACTGACAATGGAAAACCTCCCTGCGTCAAGGTACGGGGACTCACATTCAATCGAACTAGTTCGACAGTGGTTAATGCAGGGGTCATGCGCGGCATGGTAAACGAGAGTGTGCGCATTAATCGTGAGGGCACCGCTCGCGAGAAGCGTGACAGACTCTCTCCCGTGTCCGGTTTCGTGCTCGATTCGTATGCGGTACCGCGTTTCACGATGAAAAGGGGGGATGGACCACATGAACCGTTTGCCGTAGGACCCCGAGAAGAATTTAGAAATTATAGTGTGGTTTTTGACAAAAGATTCGTAGACTGGGAATCTGATAATTTGTTAGCTTTTCCTTTCGGTTATTGTACCTCTTCTTAATTGGGGTTCTATATGTTTTCTATTTTTATAGAGAGTTACGTAACACTAAAGAGTATATAAGTTTGTTTGTTTCTATCGGTTTCATTAGTCATACCGAGACAAGAAAAGCATGAGCTTAAAAGAAATTTTATTATACGTTTTGCGAATAATTTTACTGATATTCTCTCACCATGGGCGAGGTCTCAAGTACAGCTGCCGCCCTAACCACGACAGCCAAGACAGTGCAGGCAATTTCCAACCCAACGGGGATAGAGAAAAAGAAGAAAAACAATTTTAAAAACTCTCTTCTGGCTAGGCTGTGTTGTGGCTGCGGTACTCGAGATGCTGCTCCTCAGGAAGAACGGAACGACATGGGTTATGCTTTTGAAGATAGAGGAACCAGAGTGATTCTCTCTTGTTGTAGTAATACTTGGTCGAGTTCCAATAGAGATTTATATTGTAGAATCAATAAGAATTGTAGACGTTTCATCGAACGCTGACACG
>OFHQ01000090.1_pt1 | contig 11980 bp, 6 predicted proteins | sample 1521071 | NCBI WGS metagenome assembly OFHQ01 (sample SAMN04272335, study PRJEB24112) | coral metagenome | biome: Coral reef; feature: Shallow seawater; material: Coral tissue | host: Coral | place: China: South China Sea | collected 2014 | reverse complement strand
AATTTTTACAAAATATAAAAAGTTTAATGCAAGAATGCATACATTATGAGATAGATATCAGAAAAAAATGGACAATTTTCTAACAGTTCTACCGGAAACATGCCTTTTATTTCAAAATTGTCTGCAAACTGCAATTCATGCATCTAAAATTTCAGGACATTAATATCATTAACAGGTAGTCACCCCTGATGGAAAATCTGTCTAAATTGTCAGGGTAAAAGCTTACAATTTTTACAGCTCTCTGTCATGCAAAACATTTTTGAGAATTATCCGTATAACATGGATTCAATAATACTTAACCACGTACTAAATTTATGTCTGTTTCGCCACATTTTACATGTACTATATGCCTGGAGGCATTAAAAAATAGCAGAAATGGACAGGAACGCGTAGTTCGCAGTATCTCGTCGCATTGTTCCCTAAAATATGCACCTTTTTGGCGGATAAAATGAGCAACATTTATCAGATGCTGTTTCAAGATGAAATTAGGGAAACCAGAACAGTATTGCTATGAGAAAATTAAAATGACAGCACAAGGTTTCGTCAGTGCATATTTTATAAATTAAAATGCGATCTCTTTATTAAACGCACTAAAATTTTCCCAAAAGATGCAATAATCGAACTCTAAACGAGCGACTGCAGCTGCTTCGTTGAAAAGATAAATACGTACGGCGTACGGTAGGCTCTTAATTTAGTACAAGCTTACTTATAACGAAAAACCTGGCGAGTAGGCTTCGAACATACAAATTGAAATTTGTCATATCACCGCGGGTGATTCTCACTTCGAAGGCGATCATCTCCAGGTTTATAAAATATTTATTGTATTCAACACTATCCAAACCAATGTTTTGTTAGAAGTGCTTGGCCTCAGTTCTTTCTTACCCTAATTAACAGACGAACAGAACAAGTGAACGCAAATTATCACATATTCGTCTCGCGCGCGCGACTTGTCAAGACTAGCACACATGTTTTATGTGCGTTCTTTAGAGTTCGTTATAGACTAGTTTTGTATTCAAAAATGCAAGAATGATCGTTATCCTTTTGATCTTACCATCCTTTCTGTAGTAGAGGATTTCCACGTGCTTTTCCTCTTGTCCCCTGAGCGCTTCCTTCACTTCCTTGGCCGAGAATTCGTTTGTGTTTTCGCCGCAAAGGAAGTCGCAACTGCAATGTTTTTGTACCAACTCCGCTCGGCTGTATCCAGTTAACTCGCAAAATCCATCGTTGCAGTAAATGATGGGAAGATCAGCCACTTGAGCGTTTCCCAGGACAAAGTTTCGGTCCGCTATAAAAGCATTATGAATTAGAAATACCAGCTTGTTATTGTACAGGGTAGTAGAAGCAGAACGCTTTTTTACAAAAATAGAAAATTGAGCCATCGATATGTGATAACAATTTAACAGACTTACGCGATCCGTCGAATTTCTTGATAATTGTTTGAATAAAGATGTTTTGAGGGGCCACGAGGCCTCTTTTCACGGGCATAGCGATCAGAAAAACCACAATTCACTACCAAATCGTCGGCTACTACTGCTCGAAGGCAAATGTGTTTTGCACATGTATTTCGTTCCAAATCGCCGCCTTCTGATTGGCTATCACGAAATTTGTGTACTTGGAATGTAAACATAAGCGAAAGTACCATTTCAAAGATTTTCATTGTTACGGTGAGGTCCCAGTGAAACTCGCAATAAATATTTTAATTGCTTGTTCATTCATACGGAATAGAGTATTAAAAACTTAATGTAACGGTACTTGAAGGACAAAAGTATTTCATATCAGCAGTTGTGAAGGGATTATGGTAATTTGTTGGCGCCTTCAGTTGATGAGTTGAAGTGTTATGATATTGTTTTTCCAAAGGCTGGTCCATAAAATGCGTGTTTCAAAACAATCACTCTAACGCCCAATTTTAACACGCTATGAAATTATCATACTTATTATTTTAGTTTCATTATCATAATGAAATATCCATGGCTTTGACCGAACAAATTCGTGAAGCCCAGTTTACACTCACAAGTGAAAGTCATTAAAAACACAACGCTTGCTTTAAAAATTTCGTGACACAAAAGACAGTTTGCCCTTTCTTCTAAGTAAACAAATCAACGAGAGTACAATTTGCCCTGTCTCTCCTGTCTATTTGAAAATGATTTTAGCATAATCCTCATTATATATGGACAAAATCGGTTTTCAGAATCAGGCGGCCCGATTTGCTTGTGATGTGCCGATGATACTGTTTTATAAAGATGTACAGCCAAAAAAGACATCAAAGAGCTTACAGCTGTATTAGGGAAATGTTCAATATGATAAAAAATCTGACAGTCTTAACTGCAGCGCACTTAATATTTATATTTGCATTTTTTTAAATTCTAGACAGTGTTTTGTAAGTAAATAGTAATTTATGCAGCCACCCGGTACATTGTATTTACAATAAATTTGCTTTCCAAACCTACCCGAGTTACGGGATTTGTAAGAGGAAGGACTTATATTAAAGTGCTATTAATGATGAAATTTACTTTTCTACAGACAAGCGTTCTGTCAGAAAAATATGGTTCAAATGACTGATAGGCACTGTAGATCAGTAGATGGCGGGTTAATCCTAATGGCATCATTACAGTAGCAAATTTAAATCTGAGGCGCTTAAACACCTCTATAAAATATTCCGTTCACGTAATCCGCATCATATTTGACGTTTGACGGTATTTTCTTTTTTATGAATAAATGGGGGAAATTTTAAAAATTGCTTTTCTTGCGCATGAATTTCCCACGCGCACTTTCGCGATTTGGCGCGCGGTTGCGCGAATATCGACGCAAGTAAGCTCAGGAGATCTGGAACCTAATCCGAATCAAAATGGCCGACGAAGCGAGTGGTTACGTTCAAGCACGTTTAAAGACGAAACAAAAACGGTGAGGGCGGAATTTTGTAGCTATTGGTCATGACACTTGATAAAACATCATAACCTAATATTCTATATTCTATATTCGAAATTGAGGCTAATTTAATCCAAGATCTTTCAGATATCCCAAGCGTGAGTCCTCAAATTTGTTCTTGGGCTTAATTAAATTAAGTTACTAAAAGAAATCTAAATGCCACATCATAATATGCCTGATTCTATTTTTTCAAAAGGCCTTTAATGTTTTCATTTTCAGAAGTAAAATGATCGAGTTTACATCCTTATTGGTTGTTGTTATTCGGCGCACGTGCAAAGTGCATCTGCAGCAGAACGCAGCAGCCAGTAGCTGCGTTGTTGATTGTATTAATGGTACATTTTCTGAGTATGTTTGTGAATGAGCTTGAACTTGAACTTGAACCTGACATGTAAAGACAAAATATGGCTAAATTGCAGAATACCCCGCAACTTATTTGCATCTCATTGAATAAGAATAGCATCTATTGTTATAAACCTCGTTCATCAAGGCACACCGACAAATGTAATGGCTGGGCCGAGGTATTCTGCAATCTCTCCCAAAATATAACTGAATGTGTCCTCCATCCTGCTATGAATACAGTTTCACCAGATGGTCACCTTGAAAAATGTAAAATAAGCTAAGAATACACCAATACTTTCTGTCTTTGCACTGAAATTGTCATGACGAATGTGATTATAAAATTATTCATACAAAATCAATGGCAAGAATATAATTTTTCTGATGTTGCTAAATTGATGCAAGATCTAGTGCTAAATAAAGGGATAGAAATTAAATCAACAGACAGACAACCTTTATTTGAGCACAGTTATAATTAAAGTTCGGTAGTTCATTGGGTCATGCAAAAACATAATGAGTTGAAGTTGTTGAGAAATGCATATACAATTCATTTATATTATATACCAAATTACATTTTGGGAATGGTTCTACTTCAGAGTCTCACAAGATGAAATCAATAAATTTCATTTGCAGTTATGCAGTACCAGAAACTCCATTCTCTGTGCCTGTCAGACTTGGATCTCGAGAGCTGAATGAACTCATCCATAGCTTGCTGTCTTCAAATGGTACAATTGCATTAAGGCTTTATGTAATACTCTTATCCTCAGAGTACATATAGATATTGTTTTTTGTTTTTTATTCATTAATAATTCATAAAGACAAAACAAAGAAATAATTGTTTAACGCGTGTTTATGTCTGATATAGACACAACTAAACTTTACGTTCAATTTTTTAGATCAAAATAACCATGGGCGCAGTGTGCAGTTTCATTAAAGCATTGATTTATATGTAAAAGACTCCGAGTGGTCGCTTACAAGAGCTTACAAACAAAGGAAAAGTCCAGTTGGGAAGTCCCAAAAGTGGTCACGGTCGCTTACGGGAGTGGTCGCTTAAGGGAGCTTTTCATTACAAAGTTTAAGTGGCAGTTCAAATGGGGTTTCGCAAAGGTGGTCGTAACTAGAGCTGGTCGCTTACAAGGGTGGTCGCAAGGAGAGCTTCGACTGTACTTCTTAAACCAAGTTGCAGTGATCAAACAATAAATTGCAGAACTTACTTTAAGAATTTTATGAAGCTGATGCTTGTTCTCGGCAACAATGATGTTGGCTTCACAATTTTCAGCAACATAATGGCAAGCCTCAGGAGAGTTTGTAGTATAGATACCAACAGCTAAACCCCTAAGCAAAATAGAAAATAAATATGCTTAGTAAATCCTTGATAAATTTAATATCATGAACTACTTATTGTGCACAAAATAAGCAAGCTAGTTCACAAACTAATCATAAATTTGAAATAGATGATTCTTTAATTGACGTCATGCGTCCAACACCAAAAGTAATGATCATAACTTTTATTAGCCAATCACAAAGGACACTAGTGAACCAATCGAAACTAGATGGGATGAGACACAGAGAATCATGTGCAGGCATTTCATGATTGGTTTCTGATTTACTTATGATTACATGTAGATGACAAAGTGACACAAGCTTCTAAGTGCCCATAAAGTCATTTTATTTAATTTTCTCATCTGATTCTATGTATCACCCAATAAACTTCTGCAAAAAAAAAATTTATTTGGATAAAGTGCAATTTTTTTTGTAATTTTTTTCATTTTATTTGGTCCACCATTTGCACCATCCACTCTTCCCTTGGTTTCTTGTACATTCAGGAACATGTGACTTCAGGCTTGCTTGTTTTACTTACGAAATTTAATTAAGTACTTCATATAAAATGCCAGAAGGGAGCATTTTGTATGGACTACTAAGCTAAATTTACAGAGGTAAAACAAGCGTGATGAGTCAAACTTGAAGTCACGCGTTCCTCATCTACGTCACAACTCTAATCATGTCAATCTTGTGATTAGTGGTACAGGTTGATCGCAAGAAAATAGGATTTTCAGGTTTTTAAAAATTTATAAAAAAATCATGTTGTAGAAGTTCATTGCATGAAATATAGGATCAGATGGAAAAATAAAAGTTTTGATGCTATGGGCAATTTAAAGCCAATTACTTAGACTGCATAGTAATGTGAACCAAATGCAACGCTGCTACATGAATCAGAACAGACTGCATATCCTCTGCTGGTAGTTACAAATGATAAATTATCTATTTTAAGAAAAATGTTCGTTGCTACACTGTACTTATTTACCCAGCAAAAATAGCCCCCAAGTCTGAGATGAGCCACTCTGGAGCATTAAATCCAATGATTCCAACACCATGGTAAGGCTCCAACCCAAGCTGTGGAAAAAAATCAAATTTTGAAATGTGAAAAAACTTGTTTCACATAATTTGACTTATAAAAGTTGCATGTTCTTTGGTTTATTTAAATACCAGTTTAATCCTTTTAACTGATGTTTCTTTTACATGTAGTTTCTGTATAATTAATGCTACAATGAAGTGTTCCAGTACAATGCTCAATGTACATGTAACTACAGTACACCAGCATTGCAACTGTCAATATTTCAATACCACATTAGGTACTGCACCAAGCAACTCTTACAGTTGTGATTTTAAGCAATACCAATGATACATTTTACATTCTGAATAGGTATGATAAGTACCTTTGTCATTTTTACACAAGAGTTCCCACATTTACTACCTTGCCTAATAAGCTTCTCCAGGAAAAGTTTTGGGTTTGGATTGTACAAAGGAAAAAACTTTTCAGTCGCATTCAGGAAACATGTACTTGCTTATATTTCTTCCTTAAAGCACATGCAGTTAATTATGATGTGGCATGACATTTGCGATACAAATCATGCGCACAGTAAGAATGCCCAGAAATAAGGGAAGCCATGAGTCAGTTACATTGCCAGTGGAAAATATTGACACAAGATAAGTTTGCTCACATTCAAAGTGTGTAATCCATTGGTTTATGATGCATCCTCAAATATGGAGTTTGATAACAAGGCTTTCATAGCCAAGTTATCACATGTATCTCACCTCACATGTATTAATTCTACCTGATGCTACCAGTACCAAATAATGTTCCAGTTTCCAAAATTCTATGCTTTGCACTGTTTAACAAAGGCAGTGTTCCTTTGGGGTGATCCGGATCTGGATTTATTTAGTGATCCAAGATCTGTCTGGATCATGGTGCATCAAAGGAACCCGTGAATCCATGACCAAAGTGGATTCACCAGTTCCTTTGATGCACCATGATCCAGACAGATCTTGGATTACTGATCCAGATCCGGATCACCCCAAAGGAACGCAGCCAAAGATTATGTAACAATTTGCCAGAGAATTAATCTTGGTATATAATTGCAATTGGTCTAGACTTTATGGCTACTTGAGACATTCTTTTCAATACTTATGATAAAAGTATGCCAATCAAATCGGATCTAGATTTCCAATGTGTTTCGGCAGGTAATTTGTCTGCCATTAAAAGTGAAAGCACTCCAAACAGTTCCTCAACGTTGCACAGCCAAATCGTGTGATCAAATGCTGACCGAAAAGGTGATGAACGGACAAGTCAATGCAAATTGCTACGTGAAAATGCAAAACCGATGTTCAAGAGAACAATTTCTTCTAAAACGATGGATCCACGTCGCAACAAAACAAAAGATTTAAATCGATTTTAATGAATGCTTAAAGTAATTACGAATTCTGCACGTAACTTTATGCGAACTTCAAAACTGAAACTTACGGGATGTTCTTTAAACATCTCGTAATCACTGAATTCCATAAACCGAAAACCGTAACAATATACGAGCAAGTATTTGGATATTTTTCAATCAACTCCATGTCTAAAGAACAGTGACTAAAGCTAAGCCTTTAGTACCAAAGGGAATAAAGACATTCTCGAAACACAATGGCGACCTTCGACGTAAACAACATTTCTTGTTCACGTTTAGTTGCACAATATGTAAACTATGCGTAAGTTTTAAATGACTAAACATTTACAAACCTTGATAAATGACTTTGCTGCGGAGCGTACAGCTTCGTAGTATTCGGTGTAGGTCCACTTCACCCATTCGTTGTTCCTTTTCACTGCAACAGCAGTCCTGGTTGGTGCTAACCTCACAGCTCGTTGAAGGCCCTGTACGACTGTCATAGGAGTACGACTCGTACTCTCCGTCGAGCCTAATAACAGCTTAACAGCGCCATTTGGTTGAACTGTCCATGAAGATTCGGCGGGAGCCGGTTTGACGATTCCTTGGTCGTCAACAAGCGTACTTTTCGCGTCCCCATTTGGATGGTCGTCCTTTCGTTCCTCGATGCCGTTACCGTTTTGCGTTAATGTTTTCTCCAGACTGCTGCTGATTTCTCCATTAGATGCTCTGCCTTCGCCTGTGTATTGCACAGAGCCGTTAATAATTTGAACATCTTTCGTTTTCGTCTCACTCTTGATGTCCAAAATGATATCGCTTGGCTGAGCGATTTTGATGCCGTTTTCACCGACAGTCTGGGCACTATTTGACTGAGCCATAAAGTTTATAGAATAAACAGTGAAATGTGCCCTGAACTTTTCTCCTTATGCTCTTTTCAACCGGTTAAAGAAATACAAATTTCACTGTAAAAAAGCCCTCGTGTTTTTGGCCACACGAAGATATTTACTAGCAGTCGGGTGATTACGTACACTGTACACAGGGGAATATGAATTTTGATCAGAATGTCGCTAACTTCCGTACGAAAAATACTGAATTTCGCTCGTAGATCCTTAACAACAAAGAAAATTTGGCTTCGTTGGAAATAAATAAGACGTAATTGATCGCAAAATAAAATTATAAGAGCAGGGGGAAGCGAAAAACATACTCGAAACTAGAGGCAGGGGCGTTCGGGAGGTGGGGAGAAACGAACCAATCAGAATCTGTGTACCTATTCACGCATCCTTCACTCAACACCTGCCACGCGGAGATCTTCCGCCAGCTACTAGCTCGGCGGGAAAACATTTATATTTAGCACTGAGAATATAATCCCCCTGTGTAGTAACAGGCAAAAATAATTTCATTTCCACACAATTGAGCCTAACTATTGCGTAGAAAGTATTTTATACAAACTGAGCTTCCCCTTGTTTCGTTTGTATTTCTATAGTTCGCAGTGATCGATTAGTCCGAGGCGAGTGACATTCACCGTGAAAATTGAGCCACTTCAGGAAGCGAGTAAGGAGGAGATTAGTCTGCAGATCGATACATACACTAGATAAGTGGACAGATTTCCGTTTCATAACTTCGATTACATGTTAAGCCAGACAATACATTAAAGCTACTAACATTCCTTGCAGTGTTAATTTAATGCGATCTTGTAAAACTATTGTATTGAAGACATTCATGAAGAGTGAATTTTAAAACTTGCGATGCATACTTCCTGCAAACATCAATCACCACGGAAATTACGTCATTGATCGAAGCCACGTACGTTGGGAAGGAAAAAAGAAATGTTTGGTGGAACCCGGCACCTCTTGTTTTCAAGTTCCCCTCGTTTTCCACCCCGTCGAAACCCCGACCCTAGTTACCACTTGATTCCCCGTACCCCGCCTTTTTCACCAAACCGTAAGAAAAATATAAAAAAGACAAAATAATCTGTGAACCCGTGAGTTATCGCACCGTCATATCATGCATACGGTTTGTTAGACCAAAATAGTACATTGCAGGTGGAATGTTGAGCCCCGTTTACTCAGGTTCTATTTATAGTCTTAATCAAGTTGCACTGTGTAGAAAAATATATACCGTATATATATACAACTTGACTTCTGGTGAAACTGAACCCATTAGCTTAGCATTCAAATTTAGCTATCAACGTTAATCACAGGTAACATGATATTTTTTGTTAACTATTAGGTCCAAACTTCAACAATTTTTTACTGGAATTTCTGAGAATTAATTAGTCACTTTCGCGGCGCTTCTGACGCCCCAGACTCCTCAGTTCGCTGGCGTCGCTCGTGCGACTCAAGTCGGGCCGATGTCTTTTACATGTTTGCCTTTTCGTGCCCCTTTTTTAGCTTTCCTGAGTTTCTTTTTATGTTCTTCTACAGTTTCAATCCTTCATTATGATATGTGAAATTATTCGGTTTGACTTTTGTTTAGATGAGCACGTGCAGCCACAGGCAACCCAAGCTCACGTAGCCGGAAAGAGAGCAACTAACCAGACAACAGGTTCGAAAACAATCGTCTACAGCACCATTATGAGACGCAGTTAACGCAAGGCAGGCAAAAGGGCACAGAAAATGACAAAAAGAAGCTTGATTTGAAAGCTGAATACGGCAAAATTGACTCAATGGTAAAAAATTATATAGCTACTGTTACGCAATACTCCCCCCCCCCCACCAACCCCCAACCCCGGGGGCAACACCATTCTCTAACCGACACGTGAGTTTGGGATGTCTGTGGACTCGAGTAGCGAACAGCACGTGTGCGGATAGCGAGCGAAGAGTATCTCTACTACTACACACTCTTACATGCTGAAACAAAGCCCGAATGTTTTCTCTTTTAAAACCCACACCTCGATAATACGGATACTAAAGACACTCAAGGAAAAGAAGGTTTAGGAAACCAAGAAATCATGTGGAAAAACGCTTTTTAATTTCTCTTCGACCAGTGAATCAGTGGGAGGCTTTAGGTCACCGGAACAAAGGTTACCAAATATTACCCTGTACTTCCAAGTGTATTACACAACATGTAAATAAATAATCGGTATATCAGATCACGTAGCTAGTGAACTGGTGAGAAAACAGCTCTTATTGTCTAGGCTTCACGAAGAAAATTCTAAACCAACATCTCGTTTGATATATTAGCAGGGTAAACTCAGAGGCAAACTGACGCACTTATATCAGTTTCGCCGGAAATAATTATTTATAAACCCGCATTAAAGACGTTCTCAGCTTTCATGTGTAGCGAGTTGGAACTCATGCAGCGATTAACAGCGAGCTCCGCCAAGAAACAAGCTCACCTTTGTGATGTGACTTTTCCGGGCTTTTGGAGACTAATTTATCGTCTGTAGTCTGATCAGAGGCAATGTCGAGTGGCGATACAGACGACGACATATCTTCCCGTGCTTGTTCCCACTTTAAATCGTTCTATAATTGATGAAAGCAAGTTGAAGTTAGTAGTATGATTCTTGACTCGACTAGTTGCCAGCAAAGCCGAGAATATTGTCAATGATAGTTAGCCGTCCTTTTGAACTGCGAAATATTTCTACAACAGTGTGAGTCGAAGGTTTCGATCATGAGAGCCATGTGAGTGTCCATATTGACCAGTTAGATGAAAGCACGCAAGAAATGGATAGGCATGTGGGAATGCGTAAATTGTCAACAGTAATTGGTTTTAAATTAGCAATTCACACGGAATTGACTTTTTAGATTTTTCCAATGCCGAGATTGAACAAAGTTCGATGGACTACGTACCTCGAATCCGCCACTCCGGCGTTCTTTACCAAAGGTCGACCGAAATACCAACCCGACTTATATTTCAATTTTTGGCCGCAGCTTCGGCTTACTTAGGAAAACAATTCACGGCATGTCCTTTATATTGTCAGGTTAAACTGTAATGGTAATATTATGAAAGAAACGAGAGAAAGAATCGATTGTGTTTTCCGTTGCGTCATTGGCTTAAAGAGTTCAAGTGTCTTTGAGTATTGTACTGAGATATAATGTTAACTATTTATGGGAATTGCTCTAAAAAACAAATTTCGAGCAGACCTAGTTTTATGTTATACAGCTAAAGCAATGGGTGATAACCTTCCTAAGACCTCTCATAATTAAATGCGTCGCCACAGAAGAAAATGAATCTTCAAATGTCGATGGACCGTAAAAGTCTTTCAACACGTTTGTATCGTAATGACGTCATTGTTCTGTTTCCGTGATCGAGATCGATGCACGAATACCTCTAAAAGCTTATAAATACGTAGGCGTATAAAATGACTTTGGGTGCTAACTACAGACTTAGTTATCTATCGTTGTTCACGTCATTCTGCAAGTTCATCAAGTAGATTGTCAGAGACCTCTGTTTTATCGGGAATACTACCACCCCAGGTTTGTTTCCTGTCCATAGGAACAATGTTCAACCTACATACTGTGTGCTGACTGTGTATAACATTGAAACGGACGACTAATCATACAAACAGTTCTTACAATAAGATGTGGAAAAATGGACAATGTTGTGACTGGTACATGGTACAGTTGAATGATTCTTTTGTAGACTAGACATGAGCACGATGATTTGAATTATTTTTGTAAGTTGCTTTGCTTGTTCAATGTTGTAGCTTTTCTTTCTTGGTTACTATCAATAATGGGTCCATCAAATGTGGCTCCCCTCTTTTTACGCCGAGTTCTATGAAGTACCTGCCTTTTTTGTCAGACCTTCCCTCTCGGCGAATGGTGTTTACAAGTCTGCAAAACAAATGAGATAGGAACCCGGGGGGTACTCCCAAAAATTTCGGATGGGTGCGTGCCGCGAAGGGTCGTAAACCCTGACTCTATTTAGGATGAAGCAAACGAAAACTGATACCTAATTGCAGTCAAAATGCCTGAAGCGTTCCGCCTAAACAAAGATTAATGCGTTCATTAATCCAGAGCCGCTTCGATTCTTGGCTTCAAATTTCGAAAAGTCAACTGAATATTGTAATC
>OFHQ01000089.1_pt1 | contig 12047 bp, 4 predicted proteins | sample 1521071 | NCBI WGS metagenome assembly OFHQ01 (sample SAMN04272335, study PRJEB24112) | coral metagenome | biome: Coral reef; feature: Shallow seawater; material: Coral tissue | host: Coral | place: China: South China Sea | collected 2014 | reverse complement strand
CAACCATTAACAAAAGTACAACATGGAAATTTATTCAGATGACTAGATAGAAATTTACTCTCTGTAATTTGCGCTTGATTCAAGTCAAAACTGAGATATATAAAAAGCAGGTGTCCCTCAGCAATAGCTTAATTAAGAAAGGGGTATAAAGGGCGGCCTTTTTTCAATGATTGCGCATTAAAACACTCTGATAGAAATATAAAACACTTTGTTTTTTCTCATTTGTCTTTTTTCATGGCACGCGCCTGGAAAATGAAATTATATAAGTCAGCTGTTAAAGTTTTGTGATAATTGCTTGCAAAATGAAAAATCTGAAATCAGAAAATTGTCCCGAAAAGATTGTTAAAAGACAAAATTAATCCTGGGATGCTAAATTAGCTTTCGGAGCGAAGGCTCTGGTATTACAAGGAAAGCAATGATTTTAGAAAATTAATTTCTTAAGCAAAAAACACTGAACGCCTTAAAAGCTCAGCGCGACATAATCAATCGCAAACGGCTGAACCGCAATCAGAAAGCGACGTGATTAACAAGCTCTTAAAATCAGACGTTTTTCAATTCCGGCACTGTCTAGAAATAAAGTTCTCTAAAATTATAAATGGCAGAGGAAGTCAGGACCTGTTGTATTTTTGGCTGTTTCACTCGCTGTGTGAAACAAAACCTTAAATCTCGAATTCACTCCACCTTCGCTCTGAGACGAATGTAGGAGCTCGTGGAAAAATATTCAGTTCAGTTTTCGACTTAAATTTTCTAACTGCGATTAAAGCATTCACTCTGATGAGGAAAACAAGTTTCATTACTTATACTGTTTCCTATCAAAAGCGTTGACAAGTAAAAATGAACGCTTTAAATTATTCGCTATTTCTGAGTTTCTAAGGTACACTTTTCTGTACGTTCATACAATGTGCCATTTAATGGCATGCTCATCTGGTGCGGGAAAAACGAAAATGGTTTTAGGTTTTCAAATATCCCCCCCTAAAAATATCAACTCTATAACTTTTAATTTGGAAGCGAAGGAGATCTTTGAATTTCAACCTTAACAACACATGGATAGATGTTGTGAATGAGGAAATGATTTCTTGATTCGCTTCCAAATTCTCAAAACTATCCTTAAAACTAATATAAGGCAATAACTCAAGAGAATTAACCTTCCGAGCTGGACGTTGATATATTAGTTAAAGATTTCGGGTCATATTCGTTATCGACACTAACCATGTACTGAAGCCTCGAGGTATGCTATAGCGCAGATTAGCTGAACTGTAATGTCTGAGAATATCGAGTTTATAAAAGCTATATTAGGAAAGATCTGAAGTATTTTTGTCTTCAAATGCAGCTTAAAAGATCGACTGAATTTGATCGCTTTACATACAACCAGGGTTGTTATTCCAGCCAAAAAACCTCAAAGTCTTGAATGACCTTTCAAATAGCGGATGACTTGTTTTCTTTGCCTATTTTATGCTCTCAAAGAGACTCGTTTCGTAGGCTGTTCTTCATACTTTTGTAATTACTTCGCCGACGTTTTTTGTTGTGGAATACAAAAACGCGAAAAGAAAAAAAAAATTAATCACAGAAAATTTATTGGACTATAAACCTGAACAAACAGGTAAGAATTAACAAAAGTCATTGTAAGCCGAAGGTATAGCTATTCAGCCCAATGTTTTGATAAGATCAAATAGATTTTGTTTGAATTCCGACCAGGTTATTGTCAAAACCCAGCAAAGTGACGCACACTTGGGGCAAGCAAAGCATTGCCTTCTAAAAATATTGCTTAGCACGTCTCAGAGAACAAGTCAACAAAACACAGGAAAAACGTACAGAGGGCCAACAGGCCAAGAAAATATTACATCATTCTGTCATTTTGTAACAGGACTCAGATAAAATTCACCGAATGTCGCTTTTTTCAGAGATATTTTGAAACTAAATTTGGTTTGCTTTGTTGGTATAAAGCCGCAACCGCATAAATACCAAACATACTCGATTTATAACTGGACAAAGAAAATATATTGTTAAGCGTTTTAAAATGCTTTTAAGAGGTCATTTAACTCTCGCAAAACGTCCTTGACATTTCAAAGATTTCTGGATGATACAGAAGAGACTAGATACATGTATGTACATGTTTGAAGTTGCATGGCTGAAATTAACCGGCCTTCGGGTAATGCAAATGCTTTCCGTTTCAGTGGAAGTAATGCTAAAATTTGTCGCACTTTTTTCCCGGTCATACATGATTTGACACAGTGCCGAGTTCGAAATCAGTAGTAACTGGTCTATTACACAAGTTTAAAGGTAACAGAGGAACTGAACTGAGAAAATTATAAGTGTGAGCTGACAAGAAGTTTCTTTTAAAACGTAAAAGTCAGGGGGTTTTTATCGGAAATTATACAAACTAGTGCTTTAAACTTAAACTTAAACTTTAAGGACCTCAAAGTATGCGGAGCGTTGAGGGAAAAAAAATCAAGTGTCCATCGAAGTTTTTCCATGTTTAATCTCTTCCTGTTTCCTATGAGAAAATGCTAAAATATCCAAACGTAGAAATAAACCATGCTTTAGAGTATTAACTGTTTGCGAAACCTTCATCGGAAGCGGTTGTTTTCAGATCAGGTCGCGAGTCTTACCACGGTAGTTTCAAAACATGTTACCGTTGATTACATCAAAAAAAATGTGACGTTAAATATCTTCAATCTGCTTAGCGACTGACATTTGAAAAACAAATTCGTAGACGACCTCTATGTTTCTAATTCCTGGCATTTTTGCTTCGGAAATGTTTCACCGGTGTATTGATGTAGATTTCACTCATGCGTGTGTGCAATAATTCTTCGTATGAACCCTAGCTTAAGAACATCCAGCGATTGAATGGTTTTCCTGTACTGTTCAAAAAGCTATGCGGAATCGATGCAGCTACAAAAGAAGAAAACTTAACAAGCTTTAAAAATATTTTCCCAAGCAGATCGTGATTGACGAGACATGCTGGGGCCATATTGTGTTCCCGGCCGTTTCATGAAATCCACTCTGTATGACACGACCTTTTATCGGACCCAAAATCGTTGTAATCATCACACACTACAAAAACAGTATTTTATAATCAGTTTTGGGCGTTATATTAAGACCCTGGAATATATTTCGGTAGCGTTGCGATCTAAAAATATACGCGAAATTTCTCCCAAAGACAATAGTTTGTAATTGTTGTAAGATTTTGCGATTAATCCGGACGAATCTTGTTTTCGCGTCGCATAACTGTTTTTTGATTCACAGAGGTTTTATTAAAGCAAAAACAGATGTCTTTTGCGCTTTTGTTGTTAATAAACGTCCTTTTGACATTCTAAAACAAGATTGGAACAACAAGAAAGCACACATACTTTATAAAACCTTTCGAGAAAATCAAACTTTGCTCTTAAATATACCAAACATTATTACTTCTTCCATTACATAAATCAATATTTTGCAGTTTTGTTGTTCGAAGCCTTTGAATGTCACTGCTAAAAACCTCGATTCAATGGAGTGCGCTTTGAAATAAACTGACATAGCCCCAATTGCTTGGAACAACCTCTTACAAAGAACAGGACAACCTGTAGCTGTTTATGATGTCAACTTAAATTGCCTTGTTTTGACAAAAACGATATTTTCTATACAGACCACCAAAATCAATGCGTTCTGTTTGGATTTTAAACAACACCGCCTCGATGCCAATCTTCGTGCAATTTTTTCCTTTGGATTGAAATTTTACTTTCTAAACAGGCGGAGTTTAAAACTAAACATCTGATATTGTTTAAGTGGTAAAACCTGATATTTTGAGATTTAACGTAGAGCCACCCATAAATCAGAAATTCAGGAATATCTCGTGACTTTTCGCTTGTGGTCTCAAGGTTGCTGAAAACTTATAAACAAGGCACAATTAACGATACTCAGGTTAACAGTCTCCTTCCGAGGCATTTTGGATTCTTGCCTTAATATTCACCAAATTGAAATTTCTTGTTATCATGTCGATCACGCAATGTCATTTTTGTTCAGAACACTCTTTTTAACATTGAAATTTACCTTTGTTACACTCTCCAAAAGGAAACAGTTCCTTCCTTCAAGGACGCAGTTTCGAAATGGGATCGATAAAATGAAACAAACTTACCCATCTCAAAAGCCACGACAGTAATATTCCAAGAGTTTTAATTAAAAAAGCTATCATAAATTCACATACAGTTTCATTCCTATTCGAAGGCTAATTACTGTATTTTCCCTGTATCTCTGAATATCATTTCCTACCCATGTAGCGAAGTAGCCTTTTGTGTTTTTTTGTGTTAATGGTTGCCCATATGGAAGTAAATGCGACTTTCTGTTAAATTGAGAACCCAATCGCTCACTTTTATTACTTTTGCCCCATGGAGTGGTTAAGAGAGAGAACACTTCTATAAAAACAACACAGATCACTCTAGTTAACCGAAATTGTGTTGAAACGACAGCTGATGTAAATACTGAAGCATTTACGACTTGCTAAAGCGCGTATCCACCATTCGACCAAAATTTGACTTTCAAATTTTCAATCTTGCCTCCGGGGCAAAAGAGATAAAATTCTTAATGAGAACTTTAGAAGACTAAAAACAATGTTTTCGGGTCGTTTTTGTTACATTAGTAAAAGCCGATGTAACCGAGCAACGGGTTTCATTCGGGAAAAATTGTTTTCAGTTCTAAAAGAGAATCCATTGAGTACAAGAGAGTTCAATGCTCACCAAAACTGATCCTATTTCGCGTACTCTAATCCGCCTCACGTACATAGATATTTTAGCAGATTAAACCTGACTGGTAGATCTTGTACTTAACAAAGTGTCTGACACATAATCGACTAAGTAAATGTTTACACTTCTCGGCATTGCTTGTTTATTTTTCTTGGGCATGCTCAAGTAACACGCCATCAGCTAAAGAAAGAACATATAAAGTACGACCCAAAGATCCGGTATTAACATATCGGGCTTAAGGCCAACACCCTCATAATCTCAAGGTTTGACCTGCGACGTCCTTAAGTTATCGAATGCTCACGTACTGCGTTATACCGATGGCTAATGTTTTTCTTTCGCACAAGGAAACCTTTCCGTTATGCAATCATTCACTAGTTGTTTCATCGACAATGTTGCGAACGTGATATCTTAACAGTGTTTTTGAATGGTATCCAACAGGGTGGTTTTGAATGGGCTTCCCACGCGCGCGAGTGCATAAACCGTTTCTTCTTCGTGTAATAACAACTTCGCGCCAGCTGTGTACTGTATCCTGCGAACAAAACATGCCCTGCGCCTTTTTAACTTGATACGCAGTCTGCCAGTGTGTCGCACCGCTTACGGATCGCTTTTTTATGGCGATGAAATACAAATTTCTGAGCGCGTGCGACCGGTCTGATGACACCGTGCTATGCAAGTGCGATCGATTGGTTTCAGCCGAGTGGTCACGTTTGGCTGAACATGGGCCTCAGACCACGCGATGTACCTTTGTACGTACACGCGATAGCAAAAAAGTCACACATTTTGCGAACTTTGCACAAGTCGCAGGCAAACGATAGGTCGAAGTGATGTACTTCGATTAGACTCGCTCTTTCATAATTTCGTAAAACAATAACAATTCAAGGCCATACGCACTTGATCGTTTAGCCGCACTAATACAGATTTCTTCCTCTATGTTAATCTCAAAATAGTTCTTTTAATTTTTCTGTCCAGAGAACATTATTCACTACAAAGATAATTCTACATGATACGGAGCCATATCGCAACAGTGTGTTAATCACTGGGCGAAGGAAAATGCTTACAAATTAGTGGTCGTATTGGTTCGCATGGAGTAACAGTACTGTACAATTTAGTCGGAAGTTGTTTATCGAGTTAACAGGGCCGGCTTCGATTACATATCATTTCTTGGGTGTTACAAAAATAGCAACTGAGGTTTTTCTCTTTGGTGCAACGCAAAAATAGATAATTCGATCTGTAAATAATTTATTCTAAAGTAACGGATACCTCTTTAACAACATATCAAGTTAGCCAAGCTGGGAAAACCTGCCCAAGATTTTCGCGTGAACATAATTTCATGCCACAGTACAGACAGCTAAAAATAGCGAGTTGTTTTAAGTGTACATATTCCACGATCCAAGACCCAGAATATTCGATTACTTTTAACCGTAACATTATACAAAAGAGTACACTTCGAGGTTAAACAGATAGATCAACGCGCTCCAAAAAGTCACGAAAATAAATATTTCTTTGCCAAATTATTTTGCAAAGCTGCTCCAAAGCGGAATATATCCAAAGGGTGCAAAAATTCGAAACTTATCTCGCGGCTTATTTTGTACAACGAGCAAGCGTAGGGAATTCGCTGGTAGACGTTTTTAAGGTAAGCTGAAATAACAAAGACAGACTCAGTCAAATTGCTATTTTTTTTCCTCTCGATCTCCACGACTAGTTTGCTAGCCGAGTTCTTTAAACAACTGGACAACAGACACACACAAAACATGTAACCAAGTAAAAATGGTATAAATTTAAAACGAGGATTACCTTAGATTCCTCTCGCCGAATTTTCATTCGAAAGCAAGGGAAACTATAAGTAACAAGGTTGCAATCTTACATATTCATAGGTAGAACGTTGAATAAAATCATCACACAGAATTGCCCCGAAAACAATTCCCACCCACAAGTAAAAAATTACGACCGTTCTATCTCACCTTAAAATTTGGAGTCGAGTTAGTGTTCGCAGTGTTGCCTTCTGTTTAGCGCGTTCGTTTTGACTGCTATAAAAACCAACCAACCGCCACCTAAGGCGTTGTAAGTAGAAACACGTTTTCTTACTGCCTGGGTAACTAAAATACCATACAAAGGGCAGACAATGGAACTGTCAATTACATTATGTTAAAAGGGTTTCATTGTGTTTGTTTTCGGCCACTCACAGCGCTGCTTTGTGCGTGACCAATCAGAGTGCATAGTGCGTATCAGCACGTAAGCTGTTGTACAATTATGGGGCGCCATCTCTTCTGATCAACCTTTGATAAAATCCAAAACAACGAGTAAGACACGAATTGGCTTCCCAGCTAACAGTTTCCATAACGAAGACACTTCTAATTGTAATCAGCTCATCGAACTATTTTCACAGATTTCTGTTGTTACAAGTCAACTTCAGTTGAAACGTGCCTATTGCATAAAAAGACTTGCACATATGTTACATAATTGTTTCTAACCCACTGAAAGAAAAATACTGCTATTACGTCGAACATCCTTTTTCCGTAAGTATCGGGTTTGCCAAAGCCAAAACGATATCAGGCATATATTTCAATTTTGCGTGGGCGTGTTAGTGATATATTAAGTGTGGGCAAGTCCTAATATAACGTGAGATAATTTTCTGAGTCGGTTGCGGTTATTTCCGTAAAGAGGGAAATTTTAGCTGAAATAAGAATGCGACTTTCATTTGCTCCGACAGAACTTAAAGGGAGTTATAAAATATCATTTATGCCTCATGAATGAAACTGAATTGTTGGTACTGCATCGTACAAAATTCATTCAACGGTTTTCGATTACACTGTGTCTCTGTGGCAACATTTTGATAGAAATTTATGGCCTTTGGAAAGACAGCAAGCTTAAGTTCAATCAACACACATGCATCATTCAAGACCGTTTAAACAAGTTGTAATCAGTATGCGCAGACGGTGTCCAATTTTCTCGCCGGCTGACATCAATCACAGGTGGTTGGTTGACGTGAAAAGGGCATTCACTCGGATAACTTTGTCCTCTCGATCGCGCTAAGAAAACAAACCTATTACCTTTTTTCCATTTATTCCTTATATTAAAAAAAAATCCATTTTGTTTTATCTTCGACTTCCCGATCGTTAATAAACTAGGGAAATAAATCAACAAAAACAAAATTTGGATAAAGAAAAGTGTATTTGAAAAGTACAGGGGGTATCCCAAACCACTCAGACCGTGATCGGTTTTCATAATGCTTTGAAATTACGATCGCTTTAATACCTTCTCTTACGAGTCAGGACTAATTAAAGTAATTTTGAAACCTGTAAATGTATTGAGAATTCGGCGACGTGAAAGGCGCCATTAGAAAGCAACTTTTCTGCAATTTTATACTATTTTAGAAAGGAAAAGTAATTTTCCAAGGCATTTTGTCGTCGGTAGAAATTTCCTCTTTGTTTTGCAATTTCCTCTCTGACAAAGGAATCGTGTATGGAAAAGAATTTTTATACCCTGACAGTTTTTTTTTTCAAGAAACGAAAGTTTTCACGAACAACGAAGATATAAAAATCGTTGGACGATTTTCGGACAAGTCACCAAGAGCTTCTGAAAGTTTCCGACTCAATTTCGTGATTCAGTTGCATTTGCTACGCAGATATACACAAGTTATTTCAACATGACTGAATTAAAGAGTTCCCTTTTAAAAAACAGGATTCGCAATAGTGGCAGCGATCTCAAATTATTTCAAATATCAAGAAATTTTAGCTCCGCTAGAATACAGCTAATTTTAATTCCAAAACTAAAACTGCAAAAATAAGAACCTGTGAAACTCAGAGTGGCTTGACCCTGCCTTGCAGTGATAAAATCGTACACAACTTACTAACCGGAAAATGCACATGAACAAAATAATTGCTCAACGCCGAGATTAAAAGTTCCGCATATACATGTATTGTTGTGTGGTTTTAAATAAAAAACATTGAACATTCAGGAAAAAAGAACTTCATTGTTTTGATTGTTTATTGCATGCTGTACAACGAAGTTTCTAGTACTTTGTTAAAAAGTTGAAATGGTCAAAATGAGAACACTTTCTTTCAATTTTTCGACAATTTGGCGAATGTGAATCGAAATGAAGGCTGAAAAAAATCAATGATTTCATACCTTGGCGATTACGGAGTAATTTTGGATTCCAGTGATCGAGGTCTATTGTTTATCCTTTCATTTCAGCTGTCAACGAAACAGTTGGACCTATCATGATATTTCGCAATGAGATACCCATGCAATAAGCGTTTTATCAACTGATGTATAAGTCAGTTTGAACCTTTGCAGTCGGCTCATAAAGCCAAAAAAAAGTCTCGCATTAATCGTTGTATATCGTCAAGTATTGGAGATATATGCCTGCAAGTTAACAAACAGCCTATTTGTGTGTTTTGTATACGTTTTTTCAAGTTATCACAGCTAACACACTGAGCGGAACATAGTAAATATATAACCTCATACAACGGCACCTGGCTAGATATGTAAAATAAAAGTAAACAAACAACAGTCATAATTGCAGTCTAAAAACCTATTGGTTTAACTGATATCAGTGCTGTTACTATAGATAAGCTAGTGAACGGTTAACATGTACCTTGATTGAGCGCTGTTTTCGTTTTGTTTTGCTTGCAATATGAAGCAGAAAACAGCGCTCAAAGGTACAGGTGACAGTTTTTATTGAAAAACCAGATCGAACTTGACTCGGTCGATAAACGAATCTTCAATTGCATTGTTGAATCTTGCGTATGAATAAATGACTATTGGAGGTTGTTTAGCCAACAGACAAGCTCCATTGGAGTTCGTCAATTATTTCCGGTATTGAAACAGCTAATAACACTTCCTTTAATATCACAGTTGAGTGAGGAGCTTGGCATTTATATTAAGACAGCTAGCTGTATGAAGTGGGACGTTTGTCGCTGGCTCAGACATGATTGGATATCAACATAACGACGTCACTCCAATCAGGGAAGTAATTAACACAAAGCGGTCGACAAACTCCATGGGTGTCCCATATAATGAAAACTTGTTTATACGTCTCAGGTGCTGAAGAGGTTTAACTCTTCTCTATGTATTAAAGAAATGGGAGTGAATATTAAAAAGCTGTCTGGATCGGGACGACTGCGGTCGTAGTTGATTAAAAATAGAAGGCCGTAGTGATTTTCATTACAAAGGTTACGAGTGGCTGCACCATGGAGAATCTATTTATTTCAGGTGTTGAAATAGTTCACTATCTTATTAGTAAAACGAAGGTAAAATAAAATAACAAAGCCTTGGAGATCAGTATTCCGTGATCTTGGCCTGGAAGGCCAATTCCAGATAAATAAAGAAAGAATTCATGTTACTAACCAGGGTTACTGAAGCCAGAGTTTTTCCAAAAACTATGTGAAGAGGGTGACAAGAGCCAGTTGCTATACAATAACGGGAAAGATCGAGAAAAATTACCAGTTTATTTAGGACCAAATCTAAATATGTGTGCAGTGACTAAAAGAAAGAATAGAATATCTTGCGCTATATAGCGAAGATCAAGTAATCGCCTTCTGTTCTATAACAGACACCATTGAACTGGTTTTTTTTTCGTAAAAAGGACACCATGAAGGCTTTTTTTTGGTAAACTCAGTTTCAAAAGACAGTTACAGAGCTAAAGACAATGATTACGACAGACTAAAGAGAGAAGATGTTAATTGCTACCAGCTACTTTGAATGTGAAAGGAGCAAATGATCAAGACAAACTATGTGATCAATGTTTTGGAGTTGTCCGTTTACAGTGCAACAATCTTGAAATTGGAAATTGCAGCTCCATTAATTTTGATTCAGGAGTCCTATAAAAAGTTCATCAATCAAGAGTCTGAATACCCAGGTCTGAGAATTTAATATATATATATATTTACCCATTCGTTGTCCATAAACAATTAATCATTGCAGAATGCGTTTTTGATGTTATCATGCATCACTCTCCCGATCTCCGCTTTGTTCAGGTTTTCAGCTATTTGCAAGCAGGTTTAAAACCTCGTGGCAGCAGCTATGGCACTACATCGTGTCATTCTGAGAAAGAAATTTGATTACATACTCTCTTCCCTCGAGTCAAATTAAAATGGTGAAGTTTTCTTTTTTGATTCTACCTACTGCATCTGTGCATGAAACCAACCTCAGTCGTAGAGATCATTCAAAACAGAGCGAATGGTTGGAGTGCAGTTAGATCAGATATCATTCATTTTATTTCTCAGAACAAAATGGTTTTAACGTTGACGAAACTATAGTATTTAACCTCTGATATGAAAGATATCGAGCAGTAATTTGAAGCATTTATAGTCAGTTTTGTTGCTGGTTCTTATTGATGTGAGGAAGAAAACATTTGGGAGTTAAAGATTAACGTGTAAAGGGTAAAGTTTCCACCACTCCCTCGGTTGGTGCAATGTTTCACTGAGAATGAAAACGTCGAGCCTCGTGGAAATTGGTTGTAAGTGGGAACCAAGCCTGATATTAAAACGTCTTTTCACAGCAGTTCGATTTTGTATGTTTTGAGTTTGCATAAGCACCACCTGAGTAATATTCTTTATCATTAATAAGAGAGGTCAACATAAGTAGAATTCATCTCTTGCGGTTTTCTTCCTTTCATTGGGGTCTTGGCCTTGAAGAATTAGTCCTCCTAGTTGAAATATTGATTAACAAGTCTGAACTCTTTGCTGTAATGGCAGCGTTCCGGTTCCAATACTTGGTTTTAAGACTCTGTCATATACAGGAGTGAATTTGGCTGGATGAGAGCTGGAGGGTTGCCTTGGCTTGCCTGCCTGATCAATTCTGAGCCATTTGTCCTTCTTTAGTCTGGGCTGGCCATGGGGGGTAGTGGGATACCAATATACCTGACAATAAAACCCGTTATACCCAAATTTCCCCTCAAATTCACGCGGAATATCAAAACTTGGAAAACTGACAAGGTATATTTTATACCCCAAAAGGCTCATTTTTGGCGTCAAAATACCATAAGCTAGATTTAAAATCCTGCTTAATACCGAATCTACAAAAACCTTGGCCGACCCTGTTTAATTAATCATGAAAAGAAATGGCTGGTTGAAAACAAAATTGATCGATTGAAATTACACCCTGCAGGTCGTCAGTCCTAATTACCAGTGTTCGCGCAGTTTTTGATCAATCAACCCTGCAAGAACCTCATGTTCATCCTTACAATATAATAATAAATATATACAATATTACTGGAGAAGAAAGAATAGTTCGCTGCAGGTCCATCGCGACGTTTCGTCTCGGCCAAGAGGCTCCTCAGGGACTTATTTGAATTCAACAGCAAACTCATTGAGCATCACGCTCGAA
>OFHQ01000088.1_pt1 | contig 12061 bp, 6 predicted proteins | sample 1521071 | NCBI WGS metagenome assembly OFHQ01 (sample SAMN04272335, study PRJEB24112) | coral metagenome | biome: Coral reef; feature: Shallow seawater; material: Coral tissue | host: Coral | place: China: South China Sea | collected 2014 | reverse complement strand
GTCTCTTCTCGGGGAGGGTAGACCAGACACGAGAGAGCGGTGGAAATCGAGCCTATCATTTTGTTGGCTCTCGCCGTTGCTGGCAAACATTTTTTATTAACAGCACTGGAACCTAGTCAACATTGTTTTCATGGTGGCTAAACTGGGAAGACTGGGAAACATATGTTTCGGATACAAAATTTATGTCTGGGAAGCAAAAATGTTTCTGACTTGAGGTAAAAACATTTTTTTTTTGTTTCCGAGCAGCAAAATTTGTCTCCGTGCAACATATGTTTCACGCGCGACTAAACTGGGAAACATTTGCCTTGGCAACAATGTTTCCTACTTTAATAGCCAGCTTACACTGGAAGATTACAAGTAAGTTTGCTCATGAGAAAGCGGTGTATCACGAGTCCAGAACGTGTCTTTGAACTTTCCGAGTTTGGAGATGACTTGGTAAACATGTTAATGCAAATATGACAGCTTGAAATGGCTCCACTGTCTGGCGCTGAAAAGGAATAAGCTTTTGTTTTTTTTTTCCCAAGTCACGTTTGTCTTGTGCTCAGCACGTTTTTGTGACCCTTGCACCATAGGCGCAAACAAATATTCACGAGACAACGAAATGCGAAACGTGACTAGAGGTTTTCCTAGCATGGTTGTTTGCACGGAAGATTGGAGAGTTCCCTTCTCGATCTGGGCCGTTACACAAATATCACGTGAAATCGTCTGTAAAATATCTTTCCTGAAATTCTCAAAAATGTCTTAAGGTCTCAAAAAATTTTCTAAATATCTCGAAAAATCCTCCAAATAAGCCGATTTTGAATTCCTTAGGCCAAAATTTTTTCCAGCGGGAGCTGAAGAGTATGTCTGTGTACACTAGAATTACGGAAATAAAGCAACTTTCAAAACAACATGGATGCAAAGCGTCAAGTGGGAAACTGCTGTACTGGATTATAAATATCTCAAAAAAATGTCAGGATATTTGTGTAAAGGCCGACCCTGCTCCTAACAAAAGGGAATCGTCGGTGTTAAGAGCATAAAGACTTCACCTATACGTGAAACTGGAATTCTCTGGAATAAGAAACCTTACGGAACGGCTTCCTTATTCCAGACAATCCCTGTTTCACGTAAGAATGATCTTGTAGGTGAAGTTTTTATGCTCTCAACACCGACGATATGCGCGGTTAACAATAATATTTAAGAGGTTGAGAAGGACAAGGAAAGAGAGACTGAACAAGTGGTTTTTATAATCAGTTTTCTATTTTGGTGGCCCTATAAAATTTAAGAGGTTACATAACAAAGTACCAAATGTACAAAGTACAGAAAGTACAAAGTACCAAATGGTGTTAATCACAGTCAATTGAACAAGATTACAGTTGTTACATAATGCAGAAATGAGAATACTGAACATTTGCCAGGAAATGGCGCCGTAATCCATCAAAATGGTTGCATGGCAAATATTCATTCTCACGAGCCCTTATATTTGCATGGGCCTGGACAAGTGACCCGATTAGGAAAGAAAAAGAACGTCATCCATAGATACCAAACAATTTAAGGTTACATAACATTTTTGCGACAGGTTGGCTGGCAGTAAGCCTATATGTTTTTTTATATTTCAATGCAAAATCACATGGGCAACTTATGACCAACCTGACATCATCGTCAATAATATTACGTTGTAAAAAAAGTTGGCAACGAAAGTGTAAATAGGAATCCTGTTATAAATGAACTCAAACCTTTCGTTTTAACACACCGTACCATACCATTCAAGTCTGCTCAGAGATTATTTTCGAAGGCGAACCGCAGTCGTGTAAACGCGAGAAGGGGGGAAAGGCAGCTAAATTCTGTTGGGCAGCGCATTCGTTCTCGCGTATACTGAAAAAGTAACGGCTGTGGGCACATATCTATTGCGATAATTAAGTGTACAGATCAGTGAATTACACGTTTCCTGAGATGCGCAGTATTCCATTGTAGAAAAGAAACTCTTTCCTTGCCTCACGATCAGTATTCAATTCTCCTTGTTTTTCATTCATCCCAGTTCATATTAAAATCTTATAGGAAGTATGACTCAGTCTGGGAATTCATCAAGCCCACGAGTAAATTTGAGCTATTCATTGAAAAACGTACTTTTGATAATCGAGACGAAAGCAGTGTTTTTGAGTCTGCTGCGAAAATACATGCTGCCAGATGTGCACAAAAGTATTTGCGTGTTTGTAAACGCTATCTTGGTTCTCAACCCAAGATCAGACAACTGGTATTTCTGAGTAAAAGGACTGGTTGTTCTGAGTATGGAAGTATTTTTGCCAATCAAAAGAAACAAAACAACGTTTTTAAAACGATATTCCATTTACATGGATACTCTTTATTTTATCTGTAAGATAAAGGGTAATATCACTTAATTCTAATATTTTGGAAAAGGAAAATATAACAGATAAGTTCTAGCTATTATTTTAAATGAAACACATGCTAACTGAGGATATCCACAAAATTTTAAACGCTCATAATCCAATGGTTCACTTCTTGTTGTCCACTACAATAATATCTTTATGAATTAATTAAGATAACTTTACATTGTTATAAAATTTGTCTTGACATCTTTGTCCCATCAGACACACTGTTGTCTGTCAACACGCAGGCTGATTAAATCAGACTCTTTGTCGCAATACTCTGTCAACATATTTCTGTTTATTTCTGTGCTTTGCAGTTTGACTGCAGAATCTGCTCCAGCACAGACCGTTTCCAGGATAACAATCTTGGCTGTTAGCTTGTATGTACAACTTTCACTGACAATGTTTAGCTAGCAGGTCATAGCTCTGTTAGGTAGGTTACTTGTGACCAAACTATATCACCACTGCTTTTGTTATCTGAGTGTCACTCATAATAAACTAAGCATCACTTTCCTCTACTGAGATACCATGGGTTAAAAAGCACAAAGACTCGCTCGACGATTTTAACCCTTCACATACAATACTGCAGCAAGGGTTCCGAGTCCAAGAGTTGTGTACAAAATGCCATTCCACCAACCCTTTTCCCTCTCATCTTGGAGATCTTTGTATTGTTCATAAAATGCATCCTGAAAATAGACAAGAAATATTCGAAAGGTTAGAAAACAATAAATGAACTATACACTAGTGTTATCAAGGCTTAAGGCAGGCATAGACGCATTTCTAATATAAAGAAACATGTTGCGCTGCAGTGACCCAGGGAGCAGGGAAAAAAATTCTGCATTCTATCACGCATGCATGATCATACTACTAAAATTGTTTCTGTTATTAAACCTTGCAGTCTTGAGACCAAGAAAACTGAATGTGTTACAAGTAAATGTTCAGGTTTACATATTGCCAAGTGTAAAGAATGCTTTCAGCAGTCAGAGGTTCTTTTGGGAATGTAAAACGAACATGCTTTTTAAGCATTTATTTCCTTCTAAGAAACAATTTACATAGATGGTCCAATAACAAAAATCTACTTATGAAAATATGCGAAATATGGAACACCCAAGGGAAAAGAATCAAAAGGGCGACCTTGATAACTAACTTCGATATGCAGTCTGAATAAAAAGTAGTTTTCTGCTCGCAAGAATCATCTAGATTGATATAAGAAACACTCAACAACGATCTCCACGGCCCAGAAACGTGATCATCATCGGAAGGGTGTTCTCATGTGATCCAAAGTCCTTTGGACAACGATCCCGCCATTTTTGGTGAAAAATCCATCTTGTCTCGGGCAGGCCGCTATCAGTTAAAATTTCTACTGCCATTCAATTTCACTTATCGCCCAAAAAATCTTACTACTAAAATAATGGTAAAAGGCAAACAGATTATGAATATTCACATCCCCTTCAATTAAGTTTACATATCTGCACGTATTTCGTTTTCCGTGCAAAAACGGGATTTACACCACACGAACATGGCTAAAATGCTCTCACATAATCGCCTTTTTTCAATGAAATATTTCCTGTAGAATTTCCCAGGGTGATTCTCTACCCAGAATGACTATATTGCTAAGACTTCCACCAAACAGCTGCCCCTCATGAATTATTCACATACTTTTCAGTTTATAACTTCGCGCCCCTTCATTGAAACTTCCCGTGGGAAAAACCGAAATTTTCCGGCTCCTTCTTCCCGTTCATCGGTCCCAAAACCTTCTCATTAGCTATAGTAAGGCCACATGATGAAAAAAGAAAGAAAAAAGCCTATATGTACGATTTTTTTCTTTCATTCATGTTTGATAATCAGAAGTGTGTTCATGTGGCGGCTATAGGTTTCACATAACGTAAAATTACGCGAATAAATTAACGAATTTTCTGCTTACCCATCCTCCTGCTTTTCTTATCCATTCGGTAAAGGTTCTTTGGCAAATATATTCCGAAAGCCACCTTACCACGTCGTGGACAATATCGATCTCTTGCCGGTTGCAGAATGAAGCGACTTCGGCCGCGAAGCAGTACAAAACTACTATCCGGCCCCAGTTGATACCTGTGCTGAAAATTTCATCGGCAACAGTTCTAAAAGTGATTTCAGCCGTCGAAGCCCTGATGTCAAGCTTGTTACACATATTTTTCAGTAACGCTTCGTGCCTTGTTTCAATTTCGCTGCCTATCTTCCGCAGAGTAGCAGCGACTTTAGTGTTCACCCTGTATGTTTCCTTTCCGAGTTTGGCGAAATAAATATAATCGTCTGCCAGGTCATGAGCGATTTTCTCCTCTTGGCTTTTCATCCTTCGGCCCACAGAAATGTTTGGAGTATGAGAGGCTTCTGCCGGTGCCATTTAAAGCGTTTCAATTAATGTACGAAGAAAATCCTTTCGTCGTTACGAAATAGCTCTGTCGTTTCAGATGTCTTCCGACAAAAGACGCGGTCCTTTTTTATCAGTTCGCAGGGGTTTGATAGATGCAACGACCTGATTGGTCGATAAATTTAGAAAGGCATCACCGAAACAATCCCGGTTGCTAGGGCCGGAATTTAGTCAAGCTTGACGTAAATCACATTGTTTTACCTCACGTACTAACAGTTATCCAAAAAAATCGATAAACGATTCAGAAAAAGACTGAAATTTGGACCGTAACAAATTTAATGCAACTAGCACCATGTTTTGAATGGTGTCTAATTTAAGTGCAATTTCTAGAAATGAAGGACGACTGATTAAAATTCTGAGAAATGTTCTACCACCATCCGGTTTGCCGGTACTATGATTTCGATTGTTTTGAAACTTTCGCAGAAAAGCGTAGCGGAAACCCGACTCTCTTCCGATCCTGTCTAGAACTAGAGCGTGACAAGCAGGTCAGTAAACAAAGTCAACAAACGTTCTTTCGTTCGTGAGTAGATGGGGGCGAGGTAGCCGGAGACGAGGTGTTCGAAAAGTCATTACCATAAATAACCATCTTTCCAAGATAATCGCACGTTAGATCCAATTTATTCCCTTTACAGCAATACCGGCGATCGGGGTCTCCTTTCTTATTTAGTTAATATGTCCGGTCTGAAACATTCCAGGAGAAAAAAAAACGAGAAAAAGCCAGGGTTCTATGGGAAGAGGAAAAAGCATAGGCCTGATCTAGATTGCAGGTTGCAATGCGAATAATAAACAAAGGAAAGCCTGCTGTTTATTTTGCACGTAACTTGTCAAGTCTTGCATCATTCCGTGCATGTAAGGCCTGTGTAAACACAAGAATACATTCATATGTAGATTCCATAACTGGAAATATGGCAGACGATTGAGAAGGCTCAAAGCCGGAGCGAAATATAAATCGAGCTACAGTGATTTATAGTTTTCAGTCATCATGATTATCGTTTTGAAGCTATTCTACGTCGAGCGTGTCAGCATAAGGCACTTGATGTCTTGTTGCTTTCGTTTAGCAATGTGTCCACTATTAAAAAGTCTGAAAAGTCATTTTTAATAATAAAGAGTCGCGAGTTTAAAGTATTATAACCTGCGGTCAGGCGTTTTTTTTTTTTTGAAAGGGAGAAGAAAAAAATAACTTCCCCGCTTCTAAACACAGGGAGAGAGTGTATGATCTCAGGTTAAAAATATTAATGCTTAAGCGCCCTTAAACTTTAACGAGACAGTCGCTGTACAAATATTTTGTTATACTTATCATTATTTATTATTGGAAAACCGAATCCTGCAATAATATAATATTGTCTAGTTTCATCTCCTAGAGTCCTAGAGCGTTTTAGACCGGACGTATTAGCACGGTCTCAGCAAACAAATATTTCGGTTTCTACTTTATTGTTTTGAAGATTTAACTTCCCTAAAAAAAACTAACAGTCGTCTCCGGTATACACATTATTAATTTGATATGAATTTCATTTCGCTCATGACGACAACCGCTGCCGACTGCTTGGCTATTTATAGTTCACGTACGCAAATCGTGCTCAATATATTTCACAATATTTGAGAAATGATATATATTTTTTTTACCTCAAATGACGCACGGCCTTGAGACAGGTGCATAGCCTCTAAAATATCCTACAATGGTAATGTTTCGGTTTCCCGGGAGATTGTAATTATCTGTATTTGTTGAGGAGGAAATCAAAGAGGTGTATTAAAGTTTTTTATTCGTGGAAATATATTACACTTGATGACCAATAAGGACTTTTTTTTTCCTAGCATGACGTTCAGCAGTAACTCAGATATGCCATTTAGTTTTTTGTTAAAGGAGAATCTGCAAGATAGAATATTTTTATTGGATTTTTCTGTCTTTACTGCCGCGGTTGCGTAAAATATCAAGAAAAAATAACAACGAACCTTGGGTGTATATAGTATGATTAGTACAATTTAATTGTGTCCATAACTGAAAAAAGCTTTGTATTAGAAAGTGGATGGTTTGACTGAAAAATATAATAATGTGACATAGTGTCTGTTGTAGCCGATAGGCCGATATACGGTCATTTCGTTTGTTGCTAGGAAAACACTAGAAAAGCGCATTAACAAAGCAAGAAAATTGATCAGAAATTAAACAGAGATGCCGACACGAAAATTATAGTATGTGATTATGTCGACAATGTAGCCAAAAAGCAAGTATATACTCGTGAAAAGAAGTAAAATTCTTCATAACACGCGAAAACAAAATACGAAAGAACGGTTCCGAAACCAAGAGTAAACGTTTTGATTTTCGTGTAGTTTAATCAACGGATTCATTTTTTGTGTGGTTTATAGTTTCGATACCACACACGCAGTCAATGGTCTGCATCGCAGACACCATATAACGCGGTTTGCTGCATGAAGCTTATTTACAGGGAAATTTTCGTCTGCAACGCCTTGCAACGCATACTTACAAATTAAACTAGGGTTAACTACCAGGGTACATTGTTCTCGGTATAATTATGAGATTGTCACCATTTTATTAAAATTCTTGTGACTTATTACTAGTAAGAAGCTTTCACTCTTTCCCTTAGAAAACCGAGATGAGAAAACGAGTTTCCAGGACGGAGACTGCTGAGTGCATACATCTCATAACGGTATTCAAGTGCTTGCTATTTTAACTCGTTACTCAGCTGAAAAGTATTTCACCCTTAAACCCAGATGTCAATATACAATTCTCAAATTCTTCAATTTCCTTTGTATGCCAATCTCTGTTACCTCAAGAGTCGAAATAGTCTCTTGAACCGTTACTTTCACTGAAAAGGAATTTGGCAGTTAAAGCCGAAATATCCGAAAATTTTGATTTTAAAAAACAAATCAGACACGGGCACGGTTTCCGGAAAATTAGCATCGGAAATTGCGGTTTATCGAACCGAATAGCGATTTCTTCAGTGCCCAGACGCGTGGACTTCAGTCTACGCTTTTATTATTCACATGAACATATTTCTACATTTGGAGGTCTATTTGAGAAAACGCAGCACTGATCGAACGACCATGATATGTTCTTCGTCAAACAGTTTTCAAGTCGACTTGATCAATCAAATTTATTGAATGCAAAAATTTAAATGACAACGACTGAAAAATGACTGAAATAATCTTTTTAAGAGCGAGAGTTTCGTCCGTAGATTGCGAGGTTTGTAACGGGAAGAAGTTGGCTGTGCCCATAATTCGAGAAGTCAAATAAACCAGTTTGTTTATGTACCGATTGGCTGTGCATGCTACAGGCATAAACAGGAAGAAGTTCGAAGAACAGGAAGGGGTATACCCGCTCTTTCAGTTCTCCTCTCCGTACCAGTCTCTTCCGTTTTAGGCCAGCTACGTACGCATGCGATCCTGAGTTCTGTCTGGGAACAAATTGAACGTGCCATGTACACTCATTCCCAGTTAAAATGGGCCAAAACGGTTTTCACCTGTCTTTGCCAAAAAAAGTACCTTTAGAGAAGTTTATTGGGAGGTATTTTTGACTTTTTTTCATCACATGGGTAAGATCTTTTAAAAAAAGTAGCATCCGAGCTCAAGCTGATTTCTTTTGGTTAAGATTTTCATCCTCAAACACCCCAAAACGTTAAATTTTTAGTTGTCTTTTCTTTAGTTGTTGAAAGAAATTCTTGCACCCTGCCTTTTTCCGACACACAGTGCCCATGTTAACAGCGCCAGATGAAAGCTAAAAGGATGTAGGTTTCACCGAGCATAAAAACGTCTTCCTCATCCCTTTTCTCTTCACAATTTCGTCATTATAACATTGTCTTCAATTTTAGCGTAACCTCCGTTACCTAAATATGGCGTGTGTAAAAAAATAGCTAGAAATACATTATCCTCGTTATCGTCCGTTTAAATTGTTTCTCTTTTATTACAGTACCCACAAATAGGAAATTAGTTTTGACAATGTATAAAGCAGTGACAAGAATATACCTTGGAGTCGTGTAAGTACGTGGTTATGGATAAGGGAATAACCTCCGTTACCTAGATTTTTCGACAATCATCAGTCTGCTCCATCTTTCAGCTCTAATTACCATTACTACCCGACGGTTTGACAATTTTTGGACTATAGTCATAAGCCATATGCTGGATGTTATGGACTAGCAAGGCATAGAAGTCACGAAACGTAATCTCCGTTACCTCGCGTTACCAGTAACCTCCGTTACCACATTCTCTAATTTCTGTTAATATTAAACATACTGTCAACGAATGCAAACAGTAACCTAACACAAGATCAACACTAGGTCACACGTTTAATTTGAAGTCAATTTCGAAACACAATCGACCTTTGGCATGCCTGCTGTGGTTGTCCTGTTGTGAAATACAACTGCTCTAGTAGCATTCTTCAAAAATTTACAAATTCCTTGGCTTACCTTTTCTGTTTTGGAATAGAAAACTTAAGGTAAGTCATGTATCTTCCTTGATAGCTATTTTTAAGAAACATTTTCTAACGGAAACGCAAATAAATGACCATGTGTGACAGGTAACGATTTCAGGTAACGGAAGTTACTGAAGTCTAAACTGGTATTTTCTTCATGAAAAATAAAGAAACAAAGCACAAAGTTGTACTCAGTGATAGCAAGCGATCGTAAACACCAACTTACAAAATCGGCTCGAGTAACTTGTTTCTTTAAAGCAGTATTATTTGTTCTATCAAAGCATTTAAGCGGAATAATGAGTAACAAGAATAATAAAGTGCTTAATGTAAGTTAGCAGGTGGCTTTTCCTTGCAGATGGCTCCAAAAACGCGTGCTGAAATTCAAAAAGGGTACCGAGAGAGGAAATCGCAAAGTGAAGGTGTAACAAAAGCGAAAATCAAGAAAAGTAGGGCTCAGATCCAAAAGGAGTAAGGGGAAAGGAAAAAGCAGGTTAATGGTGAAGCATTCTTGAAACAGGAAAGAGGACGCAAGCGTGCCGCTTATACGCCCAGCATCCTTCTACCAGAAAGTGCGTTGGCTAAACGAAGAAAGGAGAACCGAGAAAAGGCGAGAAGATTTAGAAGCAAAGCAAAAGCAAACTCTTTCCAGCTTATTGAAGATGAAGATATTACAGAGGGGCCCAGACAGGGAGAGTCTTCTCAGGGCCAGAAGGAAAAGCGGCTTGTTGTTAAGACTGACTGCAAGGCTGCCCAGCAAGAAATAGATGGTTTTGGAGAGCTCAAGGCCGTGCCCGGAACGATGAAGATACATGCTGGGCAAGCTTACCAGATCAGCCAGAACAGATCGTTGTAAGGGAAACATCTTGCTACTGTGAGCGCTGTTTCACCCTTGACTCAGTTAGTGTGGATTCGCCTTGCAAGTGGCAAAGACATCACCTGACAGGATACCAACCTCCAGGTAGACACATATGTAGATTCCAATTACGACTTAAAATACTTGACGGCTTTTTTTCAAATCTACAAACTTAAATTACTTATATTTAATTTCAGAAAGCGACGAGGTAAAACCATCCACTGATGACTGGGTTGCCGCTGATTACGATGGCAAGTGGTACATTGGAAAAGTACTTAAGGTCGACCTTCAGGATAGAGATGCATACATCACCTTTATGCAATATGCAAGCTTCTGAGAAGTGTGAAGACACCTTCAAGCTACCCAGTAAACCGGATGAAGTTTGGATAAACTTCACATCAATCCTGGCCATCATTGCAGCCCCTACTCCGTATGACAAAACCAAAAGGCAATACAAAGTAAACACGGAAACTGTGGAAATGATAAGTCGTTTGCACACATCATGGCTGGAGAAGAATACCTCAAATGAGTAGATAATGTATTCTGGGAAGATAAGCTTCAACAGAATAGTATCACATAAGAGGCGATACTATAATTATTAGGTTTATTTTTTGCTGTGAAACCGCCCTAGTATGGGAACAAATGTAGGTGTAACGTGGTTGGAGAGGTTAAGTGAACTTATTTTAGTTAGCAGTAAAGTGTGAAATAACCACCGTTACCGAGGCCTTTACAAGAAAAATATATTTTAAAATGAATAATGAGTAAGTTTTTACCTCAACCTCTCTGTTTACAATCAAGGGAAAAGCTGCTTTAGCCATTGAGCAAAGAAATACTTATTGTCTTTTGTCTTGGTAATGTCATAACCTCCGTTACCAAAAACGTTACCAAGAAAAAGAATAAATTAAATTTTTTTGGTACACTTGACAAAACAAAGGCTGACCAAATGATGTTAGCAGTACCCTTAGGTTTCCGTAAAAGCAAAACTCATCAGGAAATCTGTCCGTTTATAGAAAATAACAAGAATTGCATAAAAGATAGCATTTTTAAATTAAAAAAATCGAAATTTTGATTTTCTGTAAAAGCCCAGAATAAGACTAGAATAAAGTCTTACATTATCTATTTGATGTATTCGTATGTGCTTTTTACTAGTATTGGTAGTAGATTCAAAATAGGGGATGGTTCGTTCAATAAAATGCAAAATTGAAATAATTTGGTGAGATATTAAGCCAAAAAATGGCTTTCTTAAAGATGGATACCTACTGTTACAAAAATGGTGATAAAAATGAAATGATTTAAGTCTATATGCTAATTTTTTTTGTATTTTGTCCCTGGGATCCGTTGGTTTTTGATAAGAACATACGGAACTTATTTGGGGAAACTTTATTTTTTCCAATTTCCTGAACCCCAATGGCCCATTTTAACTGGGAATGAGTGAAATATAATTCAAAAAAGACACGCTAAAATATGGGCGAAAGGAAGAAAGAGTTACACTGTTCAGGTGGTAAAATAATTTCCTATCGGCCAAAGTGTTTACATCGCTGATGCCAACCAATTCAGATCATGTGTTGACATATTTGGGAGGTTACAATTGTGCAATTTGTAACAAGCAACTGATTGCAAAAATTGTACCCTTCCAAATGAATCACCGCATGATCTGAATATAATTGGTGGCTAAAAGGATATAAACGCGTTACCCGATGTGAATCTGCCATGTTTTTTTTTTTTTAAGCACCGGGATAGTTACCTACTGTAACGTCTGGTTTTTAGTCTATCGAGACATCCTTCATCAGAGATGTCAATAGCCTTAGAGTTTTGAGGCTTGTTTTGCTTGTTGACAGAAATAATTGTACCTGCTATTTTCTTACCAGTTTCCGTGCGCTTCTAGTGAGTAGTAGAAAACAAATGAAGTTTTACGGTAAGGTGATGTCAGGTTTGCATGAGTTGATCTGTTTTCTAATAGCTGCGGTGAAGTACTCTTCAAACAAACGAGGCGAAAGGGTCAATGCAGAGCA
>OFHQ01000087.1_pt1 | contig 12062 bp, 10 predicted proteins | sample 1521071 | NCBI WGS metagenome assembly OFHQ01 (sample SAMN04272335, study PRJEB24112) | coral metagenome | biome: Coral reef; feature: Shallow seawater; material: Coral tissue | host: Coral | place: China: South China Sea | collected 2014 | reverse complement strand
GAGAATAATCTCGTGAGTCAGTAGTGTTTATTGAAGTGTGACAAAGGTCGCGTGTAAAGTTTGGCAGAGTCCGTGTTTGTTAAAGTGTGACAGAGGTCGTGTGGATATCTGGCAGAGGCCGTGTTTATACAAGAGTGACGGAGGTCGAAGAATAATTTGCAAGCCTACTGTGTGCTTGTTGTGAAGTTTTGTGTGGAATTACTACGTTCGTTTGGAATAAATAGCCTTGTTGCTGTTCCGACAACCCTGCGTTCTGTTTAGGCTGCAACTACCTACCACTTCAAACAACGAACTCGCAACACAATATTAGCAGTTATCTTGAATTTGAGGTTTGATATTTAGTTTATTAGCTTATCAGTAACAATAAATACAATAACAAAGTAGTTTATTATGTACAAAAATACATAAAAGAAAACGTCAGTCGTTCAAAAAGGTTCAAAAAGGAGTATGTGAATCACTAGTCAGAAGCATGTTTAGCGCTATGTTTAAAACAAATGAGACACACCAGTGCCTAGTGCTGATGGACTAGCTGTAATAACTGAACACAAGGCATGTCCTCGGTACAGGCGGATTCCACACAAGAAAACACACACACGTTTTCAAACCGCCATCTTACTTTATTGCACTACCCACAATGCATTAGAGCTATGTTTGCACAGGCAAACCCAGGTTACGATCACTGCACTAGCTAAGGACTGGATGATGGTGGATAGACTGCAGCGTTGTCAGCAAAGCCTTGACTTGATTTAGCTTAAGTGTGTACTTAAGTTCTGATTCATTACAGAATAAACTTAGCACCTGCTTTTCTTGCTCGTTGAACTGTGAGTTGCATGCTAATATTGCTAAATATCGGGTGCAATCTTCGCGATTCTGAGATTCAAATTATAAAAATTCGAGACTTCGAGACGGTTAAACGTGTTGCGAGCCCGAGATTCTAAGCCTCTTGTTTAGAATGCCAAGATTTCGAGGCTGGGCTGATATTTTCCGAGACATCATTTTCCATAGACCATTCTATGCCCCCCACAGACCCTGCGATCTTTCTGGTCTTTGCCATGGATGAACGGGCAGTGTGAACAAAAGGACTGAAACATTCACAATTTACAATTCACAATTCACAATTCACAACCTATCGAGTTTAAACGTCGTAAAACGCCAAGTTTTGATAAGGTCATATGTCTGATGACACTAAAACGCCAGAAGGATTGCTAATTTGTAATTTTGGAAAATGATGACGTCACATGAACACAAACTAAGTTTATACGGCTGTGGAAGAGAGGTTACTGCCAAGCGTGAAGTGTGGGTCAGAAGCAAGCACGAAACACTCTTAATTATTTTTAACCGGGATTTTGCGAGTGATAGCGTGCGAAATTTGGCACCCGCATGCATGACAAAGAGACCGCCAAAGTCAACCACCTTGCTTTTATCCGCCTTGCTTTTTATGTAGCCGCAATCGTGACGGAAACTTGTTTTTCGTGGTAATAGGTGTCCAACAGTAGCAAAAAATCAGGCTTAGAACGGGATTTTTTTCAGGTCACTTTTCCAGTAGTGTTATGGCTGCAATCGCATCTCTCATTCTTTCAAACTTGTTTTTGTCTAACCGTCCGCACATCTATGGACATGTATAGTCTCTTGACCCCTAAGATGATATTGTGTCTCGAGAGAAAAAAGAATCGCATCTTATACTGAAGGGTATTTTTTTCATTTGGGCAAAACTCCAGAGTACAGGGTCACTTATTTCTATTTCAATAAATATCAAAATCATCATGACACGTTCTTCAAAGCCTTCCAACAAAATGAACCTCTAATTCATCTTAAATAAAATTTTTCTAGCCTCAGAAAATGAAACTGGTATTTCTGTCAGCTTCAGGATATGATAATGATCTATCGATCGATCAGGAAATATGAATTGAAGCTTACCTTGATTTTCAGAGCTTTAATCAAAAATTTCGATTGATCCATGACTGCAACTGGCGTCCTTAACTGGAAATAACCACGACATTATTTCTTTAACTGACTGTGGTAGCTATAGAAGCCGAGTTAAGGGCAAGAAGCTAAAATAAAGAACCAAACTCACCAGAACTCGTATCCATGTCAAATACAATGTACTTCAATTTCGTCCTCCTGATCTGAAGAGATCTCTGGTTTAACTAAAATACTGAGTCAATAATTCTTGATGGGGGTGCTGCGAGGCAAATAATCGCCCAAGCTTGAACACTGAGTATCGATACTGTCGACAAATACTTCAAAAGGGAGATCGTGACTACCTGTGTCAGTGCCCATTTTTGACAAGAACCCGGCTGGAATCAGTAGCCTGCTTAGCTTGGCGGGTTTGGAAATTGAGAGCAATCGCTGCACGTAGCGGCGAAGACGTTCATCGGGGTTTCAAGGCGCGTTTGTTAGCGCGCTCGAATTGCTTAAAACGCCAAGCTACGCAGGTTAGGAATCAGGGACTCTCAGTATCTGTTAAAACATGCGAGTTGCATTGTATTCCTGTTCAGTTATTCCCGCTTCTCACGAGTGCGTGTAAACTGACTCAGCGTGATCTAATAACAGCTTAGTCAACTGAACAGACTAAAATTGATACATTTTCTACAGCAAGGCAAATCCAGTTGAAATGCAGAGATTTGTGTAAAATTGTTCAGCATCACACGTACACAGTGTGGATCATCAAATCAACAAATCAGATAACAATGAAGTCTTTTTGTTTGTATGGTGTTTCCGGGGTGTGACTAATACACCGCCTGACAAATAAATTCAACGTTCCCCGACGCTAGCTGTTTAGTCTCGAACAGATCATCTGCCTCTAAGCAAAGTACGTCTACAATGAAGACCTCCGACAAGGAGAACCTTTGAAGTATTTCTGTTCAGGGCGGCCGAGAAAAAGTTTTAAGGAACAGCATTCCTCTGAAGAGTAATCACAATGGCCAGGAATACGGTTTCTTGTTAGGAGTAACAGAGTACGGTCCGCCGACAATTAGTTGATCCAGGTCAGAGAGAAACTAAGAGGTTGGGAATATATGTAATAGACTTGTTTCCCTGTTAAGTTAAACAAACTCTACACGCATGTAAGCTTACGTCTTAATCCTAATCAATATTTTGACCAATTTTCAAAAGTAAACATTCTCGCAAAAGTTGGCCGAGTGGGACCCTAATGTGTGGTCTGCATTGCAGCACGCATGAAACCGATAAACCAAGCCTTCTCCTTGAAGTGGTTCACTGCACTTAAGTTTAGCAACCAACAGAAGATATACGTGCTTTGCGTAGCTTGTCTGGTGTACGGTAAATGGATAGATTGTTATGTATGGTAGCCTAGGTAGCCTCGGTACTAGGGTGTACACTAGCCTCGATATGATGTATATATAAGGAAAAGTGACTTTCAAAATAAACGGTTATTTTGTTCTTGTGGAACGTTGCTGTCTACTTGTTGAAACATGGTGTCTGGAGTGATCCTACGGATCGAATAAGAATGCCTGCCACGGAAGGATCAGCGGAAGAAGGACAGCCGAGTGGCAGGAGAGAAGATAGAATAACTCAGCTAAAACCGCCTGCGCCACTTTATTTCGAAGCTTTAGATTTGGCTGACATGTTGGAAGAGATGGAGGCAAGAAGTAGAATTGTACATGGATTTAGCGATGTGTAGCAGAGAGGAGTCAATGAAGATGAAGCTGTTTCTGTATTTACTCGGGAGTCAGGGACGAGAAATTTAAAGTACGATGGCATTCGAAGCACCTGGGCACGAACGAAATTTAAAGCAGGTTATGGATGCGTTCGACAAGCACTATAATCCGAAGAAAAACCGAAACTGTTGAGAGGTGCAAGTTCTTCCCGCGTTTTCAAAACGCAGGCGAATCGCTAGAAAAGTTTTTTACAGATCTGAAGCTTCTAGCGACCACTTGAATCTTTGGTGACCTCAAAGATTCATTGGTGAGAGACCGAATTATCTTAGTGTGGAATTCAGGACAAGCAGCTCCGTAAAGACCTTCTCAAGGACCCCTCTCTTGATCTACAACGATGCCTTGATGCCTGAAAACTTGGATGAAGGCGAAAATGTAAATTCGCCGAGAAATCAAATGAAGCGCGGTAAAGCATCTGACGACAAAAGGCGCGAGAAGGTGGATAAAGGGCGAGAAAGTGACGAAAGGCGTGAAAATGAAATTCCTGTGCACGACGCGTATCGTGAGGGAACAAAGAGATGCAAATATTGCGGTGGAAAACATCCATTCGGCAAGCGAAACTGTCCTGCGTTTGGCAAGAGATGGTCAGCCTGTGGAATTATGAATCATTTCGCGTCTCAGTGTATGGCTAAGACAAACGTGAACGTGATCGAGGGAGAGAGCGGAAGCGACGATGAATACTGCCACACACTCGAGTCATTGGATGAAAATGAAATACTCCGTGTCCATTCGGCAAGTGATCATGAATATGCGAGAAAGCTGTTTGCTACAATAAGCCTTAGAAATTCGATACTGAAGTTTCAGCTGGATAGTGGAGCAACCTGTAAGCTGTTACCATCCAAAGTACCTTGAGGGTAGGAGCAAATTAACACCGACCAGGAAATGGCTCACAATGTACAACGATACAATGATGAAGCCTTGGGTACGTGCACGATGGAGGTAGTCAACCCGAAAAACTCCAGGTCTTTCATTTTGAGTTTGTAGTTGTCGACAGTGACAGGGCCGTACCCAAACCAAACCATGAAGCAGACCTGATTAGAGTGCAACAACACAATGTGATGTCAGTCAACACCAGCCAAGCTTGCTTCACTGCTGAACAACTTTTAAAGGATTATCCTGATGTCTTCGAAGGTACTGGAAAGTTGGAGAGTCAGTACAAGCTTGAAGTCAACGACGGTGCTACGCCAGTGGTTCAACTACTAAGGAGAGTTCCTGTAGCGCTCCAGGTTAAACTGAAAGAAGAATGGGATCGAATTCAGAGCCTTGGTATCATAGAACAAGTCACTGAGCCTACTCCATGGGTTTCAAGTCTTGTAACTGTACAGAAACCTAATGGCCAAATTTGAGTGTGCATTGACCCCAAAAACCTGAATCGAGTGTTAAGAAGAAGCCACTACCCGACCCCGACCATAGACGACATACTTCCAGAGCTTTCAAGTATTCTCAACCGTAGACGCTAAGAATGGATTCTGGCACGATGAACTCGACGATGACAGCTCGCGCCTTACAACTTTCAATTCACCCCTTGGACGATTTCGTTGGCGTCGCATTCCCTTCGGGCTTTGCAAAGCTCCAGACGAGTTTCAGCGGAGATTGAATCACGTCCTAGAGGACTTAAAGGGCGTCCGAATCATTTACGATGACATCCTGGTTTTTGATGAAGGCACCACAGAAGATAAAGCGCTAGTAGATCACGATCGAAATCTGCGCTCGCTGATGCAGAGGTGCCGTGGGCAGAATGTTAAGCTGAACAAGGCCAAAGTGAAACTGCGGTGTGAAGAAGTTCCTTTCTTGGGTGACCTGATCACGAACGACGGTGTTAACGCAGATCCAGCGAAGATCAGGGCTGTCTTGGAGATGCCAACCCCAACTGATGTGGCCAGTGTACGCTGGTTCATTGGATATACAAATTACCTGAGCAAGTTTCTACCACGTCTCAGTGATGTATGTGAGCCCCTCCGGAAACTCACACTCCCTGAGTAGAATGGTCCTAGACCAACCTTCATGACAGTGCACTCCAACAAGTGAAACGGCTGGTTACCAACGCTCCTGTTCTCAAATATTTTGATTCGACGAAGGGCGTCACCCTACAGTGCGACCCGTCAGACAAGGGGCTTGGAGCAGTCCTAATGCAAGACGACCACTCCGTTGCGTAAGCAAGGGCGCACTGACGGATCCCGAGACTCGCTATGCCCAGATCGAGAAAGAGTTTTTTTGCTGTCGTCTTTGGACTGGAGAAGCTTCACACCCACACGTATGAGAGACACCTAACTGTGGAATCGGATCACAAACCATTAGAAGTGATCGTTAAGAAACCACTCCACCTGGCGCCAAAGAGGCTCCAGCGCGTGCTTCTGAGAGTTCAAGCCTACTCGATCAACCTTGGCTATAGAAAGGGGTCCACCATATACCTGGCTGACACTCTGAGCCGGGCGTATCTTCCCTACGAGGAAAGTCAAACAATTGTCGAGAGCATCAACATGACACAGGAGGCGTGGCTAAAACTATCTACTCTCCAGGAAATCAAACAGCACACAGCAAAGGACGACAGCCTTTAAGAGCTAATCAAGGTTATCAAGGCAGGCTGGCCCGAGAAAAAAGGGGGGTTTTTTCATGTCATATTATCGTACTTTGGGATACGTGACGAACTGAGTGTTGATGATGATGATGTGGTTGTCAAGGGAGAGAGATTAGTGCATGATTCCAAAATCGCTGCGTCGAGATCTGATTCGCCGACTTCATTATGCGCATTCTGGTGTTGTGAGCACTCTGTTATGAGCAAGAGAATAATTTACTGGCCGGTTATGAGTCATGAGATCAAGCAGTTCATTGAGACTTGTGATGTTTGCAGAGCCTACGACAAGAGACAGCCTAGAGAGACCCTGATCTCACACGAAGTCCCAGATAGACGTTGGGTCAAAGTTGGAATTGACCTGTTCAGTTACAGGAGTCGTAACTACCTTATCTGTGTGGATTACTACTCCTCCTTTTCGAGGTTGATCTTCTTGAGGACACACGGTCAGCAACAGTGATCCGGAAATTAAAGGCCCAATTCGCTAGGCACGGTATTCCAAAAACGTGAGGGTCAGACAATGGCTAGCAATTTATTTCGGATGAAGGAGCTCATTCGTCATTGGAGCTTCGCTCACGCGACAAGCTCCTCGACATACCCTCAGAGTAACGGGAAAGTTAAGGCAGCTGTCAAATCAGCAAAGTCAGTTATGAAGAAATTTAGAAAGGCAGATCCTTACCTTACACTGCTCGAATGCAGGAACACGCCTAGTCAAGGAATGGAGAGCAGCTCAGTGGTACAGACGGACCAGAACCCAGGTCCCTACCTTGCCGCGGCTCCTCAAACCAGTCGTTGATCAAAATGTCCACGAAAAGCTGCTAACTAACAAAGAACGTCAAGCGATTAATCACAACAAAGATCTTGCAGAGCTTAAAAGTGGAGATACGGTGCGTTTGATTCCAGCTCGAAGTCCAACTAGCGAGAGCGTGAAAGCGAGGGTGGACAAATCTGTGGGAACTCGGTCGTACGAAGTGGTTACTGAAGAAGTCAAGCAGTCAAGAAGTGTCGCCATTTAACCAGGCAGAAAGGGCTGCTGTGGCTCCTGCAGTGTCTGCGCAACAAGAAGCTGTAGTTCCTGTGGTGTCTGAGCAGCAAGGGGCGTGCCGTGACCCAGTCGCTCTTTAGGGTCAGTCTGAGTCAAGTGGCCAGCCAATTGCAGTGTCTGAGTACCCAAAGACTACACGCTCAGGGTGAGTTGTAAAGAGGCCTCAGTACTTGAAGGACTTCTATACGGAGACGTAGAGGGAGCAAGCCAGAAATAGAGAACTCAGATTAACAATTCGAAATACGTTATGTGGTCTGTGACTGGAACAGTTTAGTTCTTTTAGAAGAAAAAAGGATGTTATGTATGGTAGCCTAGGTAGCCTCGGTACTAGGGTGTACGCTAGTCTCGTTATGATGTATATATAAGGTAGTTTATCATCTGAATTAAACAGTTGGAGTTTGGAAGTCAAAAGATATCAGGAAAGAGCAGCCTAAAATATTGCATTTTTCAAGGCAAAATACTTCACTAAGTTTAAATCAAGTCCCCCTTTCGAAAAGTGCTCCTCCAAAGATATCAAGATATTGGCCGAACAGCTAGCATGCTCTCGACTCGCTGGATTCCAGCCCTTGCTCAGTAGGTGTTGCAAGGGTGGCCACAAGTGCACGAACGAAACGAAAAATCAATGCAGCTGAACGAAGAGATAATACTCCACAAGATGACGACCCACAAGATTTTGAAAAGGCAATTACATGCACACTTTCTCCCGCAGATCGAATTACTGGTTCCCCAGAATATGTTGATGCTTCGAAGCACACTGATAAGTTTTGTTCTGATAAGGTATGCACTGGGGGCTCAGAATTTTTTAGTCCCTTTAGGTCATGTTGGATCAGGAATTCTGAATTCTTGTAGAATTATAAATAGACAGCTCTTTCTATCATTTTACCTGGTTTGGAGAGAGGAAGGGTATCAGAAATTCTGAATACTTTTAGAACCATGAACAGATAGCCGTTTTTGTCCCGTGAGGCGATGGGGATCAGCAATTATGAATCCATTTAGACGTACAAATAGATGATTGTTTTGCTCTGATGAATTGTGGACTAGGTGATCAGAACTTTTGAATCGCTTAAATGCTTTAGGGATCAGAAATCCTGAATTCTTGAATTATAGACAACTGTCTCTGTTTTGTATTCTGACTAGGGGGGTTAGAAATTCTGAATACTTCCAGAATTATAAATAGATAGCCGTTTTGTTCTGATAAGTTACAATAGGATCGGGAGATCAGAAACGCTGAATCATTCAAAAAGGGATCGCCCGATCGACGATTTTTTTCATTAAATTGTACATTTTGGTTAAACTGGATGTATTGTCCTTGCTGGACTCAACTGACCACTTTGTTTTTTTTTCTTAGAATTAGCCAAAATCTTTCGGAAACACAAACTCTTTCAGCACCAAATACTAGCACTCTTCGGAATTTTCCCAAATTGGACTGCCACATTTTAGTTTGGAAAGCGTTATACCTTATCTGCGATTTTCAAAGCGAATTTTTAGCACTAAGCCCGTGCATATCCACCTCCTTGATGGACCTCAGTAAAACGAAACCACGGAGAAGCTAGGCAGATTACCAATTCCCCATACGGACTGGTCCTCATCGCAAGCACCGCGAGCTCTCAGAAAATTCAAAGATCTCTGCCAGTCGCACTTTTCCGGCACGTTTAAGGAAAAGAGCGAGGAAAAACAGATAAGTTGTCTGCTGATTTAGTCAGGGGACGAAGGCCGAGAGCTAGCCTACACGTGGACGCTAACAGCCGATGAAGAGAAGAAACTCAGCTCGTATTGGACAAATTTCGAAACCTATGTGGCACCAAGAAGTAACTTCAGACTCGCCCATTACAAATTTCGCACCATAAAACAAGAGCCAGGCGAAACAGTCGACTCCTCAGGACTCCTCTCCTCAACAAAGTTTGTATCTTAGTAAAAGAATGTAAGTACATAAACCCTAACGAACACATCATTGATGCCTTAATCTCTGGATCAAACAACTCACTTGTGCATTCAATACTTCTTTGACATGATGACACCTTGACACTTGACAAAACAATAAATATTGCAGGAACACAAGAGACTACAGATAACCAGTACAGATAAGGATATTAGAGGTATTCAAACTACAACGGTCAATGCCCTGAGGCAGGATCTTCACACAAGACAGCCTTCAATGCAGGAAAACCAAGTTAGGAATGAAAGGTGTGGAAATCGTAGAAACCTTCACGACCTAAATCGGAGCTCTCTGTGCCCAGCAATCCTGTGGCAAATACAATCACTGGAAAGCTGTATGTCGCTCTCGCCCAGGAATAAAGCCACAAGGCCATGAGTAACCCAAGGACTGGGGCCAAAAGAAGAGGGAGAACATTAATGCCATTGACACAGCTGACCAAAGTGCTGAAACTCCACCATCAGATACCACTAACACACCACCCATGCTGGACATCCCACAACTGCACTTCCACTCGTTATACATAAACAGTGTCTCTGAGAATGATACACAAGCCTTACTACAGCTACAAGGAGACTCGGGTCAAGTCACAGCACCCCTTCTATGCAAAATCGATACTAGAGTCGAGGGGAATGTCATACCCGTAGACATATACAAACGCCTGTGTCCATAGTCAAGCTACACGCCAGAAAGAGCACCGCTCGGACAAACTCCTTTAAATACAATGATTACTGCCTTCGGGGGTCACACCATACCTTCATAATTATGGCATCTATGAGCACACCCTATCACACCATGGCCACTCCAACTCGTATGTGTTCCATGTAGCTCACTGCAGGACTAACAATTTTGAGTGTCCCAACCTTTGTGATATGACTCGTAACCCTTAACTATGGTGTCTCCACTACACAGACTGAAACAGCACCTATACCAAATCCACAAGGCAGTGCAGGTGCAAAGTCAAAGCTTTTTTCCAAATATCTGGATTGTTTCCACGGAACTGGATGATCCGGGGGTAGTTTCAAATCACCCTAGACCCCTTGTGTAATAAACTTGAACTTAGTAACTCGATACCACTAATACTCTTACGGACGGGCGATTTATGTTTATCATTTTGTGGCAAACAAGGAAAATCAAAAGTTTATTCACCCCCAAAGATTAAAACCGGCACAAATCAAACGTCATCTATCGTGCCGAACGCACGTGTGGCAAAACCAGCATTAGGGAAACAAAAAGAAGCTTCGCAGTACGAAAGGCAGAACACGAGAACAAGTCTCACAGCTCCGAACCAGCCCGTAACGTGGCAAAACACCCAACCCAAGCGCACTGAGACAACCACCTTTCGAGAATGGAGGGCCTGCTAATTGCTTGCTAGAAACCAACCCTAAACGAACAAGTACATTCTTTCATTTCGGAACCGTTCCCCTCGGTAATTACTTACTCGAACAAAACCACTTTATTGCAGTCGACTCTATCTGAGCTGAAGAATTCCTTGCTTCACAAGGCTTATCCAAAAGGCATTATTAAATAACTATTAAACAAGCAAAAGGACAGGCCTTCAGAACCTACTCTCACAGTTCCCAAGAAAGATGTAATCCTTGTTTTACTTTATTTAGGTTTCCATAGCGATGCAATTACACGCTGATTAAAATCCTTTGTCAATAAGTTTTATGGTTTCTTCGACCTCAGGGTTATTGTTCAGAACACTCGCAGAATTAAGTCTTTCTTTCCTACAAAGATCGTTTCAACCGCTAGCAGAAATCGAAGATTGTCTACAAAGCTGTTACCGTTATAGTTGGGTGCTTATTAGACTGCGAGCCGATTGGCTAAATTCTTCTTGCTGTAGCTATTTTAACGCAATATCGGTAAGTGAACATTCAATATCAATCGTACAAACATGACCGACTGAACGATTTCTAACCAGAATAAAACGCGACTTCTGTTCAGTTGTCATACCATAAAAGCATATGCCTCCAAAGGAGGTATGTTAGATGTACGTTGGACTGGCCTCTGTTTTTGTTGCTGTTGTTGTTGTTGTTTTTATTTTCGTGCTTGTGAACCTTGACTGCGTTTCGGTCTTGAAATTCTCAAGTAAGAAGTTGGCCAATATCCATTCATGTTTACCTCACGTTTAGTTAATAACTCATAAATTGCAATGTTTCAACTGCTAAAACAGGGTCGCTCTCTACTGCTAGCTTTATGTCTTTATGACGTGATGGTGCCGGACGAATTCATATCTCTGTATGTTGCCTGACGATCTCCCGAATTTTTCTTCGTTTAGAATGGCATCTCTGTATATCCGCCATATCAGTAATTTAAGCTTACTTAGCGGTTGTTCTATCTGAAGCTGTGAAGCTCGTGCACGATACTTGCATAGTATAAGATAGACATTTTAAAGTACGAGTATTTTAAGAATTAACAGACCAGAAAATAAAGCAATACTTACAATTTTTCGGCCTCTTTCAAGAGCTGCAGTCCTTCTTGTAACTTTTTTTCCTGCAGGGCCGCCATTTTAAGTCACGCAGTAAAACCGCAGGTCAGTTGTGTGTAACGTGGTCTCAGAATTGCTTGAAACGTGAGAAGACTGGGACGAGTTTCTTATATTGATTAGATTGAAAATCTAAACATGTCAACTGAAATGTCACTAAATGAAAAGTTACCCAGCCAAGTTTAAGACTTTTCAGCGGAAAATTGTTCAAATAGGAGCCTCGCAAAAGTTGCAAAATTCCATACAAATCCTTATAATTTTGAGGCTTGTCTACCCAATCCATACAAACTCTCTGTTTTAGGTGATATTTGAAGAGCTACCATTTTGCCATTTTCCTCCTCCAAATACTT
>OFHQ01000086.1_pt1 | contig 12105 bp, 10 predicted proteins | sample 1521071 | NCBI WGS metagenome assembly OFHQ01 (sample SAMN04272335, study PRJEB24112) | coral metagenome | biome: Coral reef; feature: Shallow seawater; material: Coral tissue | host: Coral | place: China: South China Sea | collected 2014 | reverse complement strand
GTATGTAAAAGAAAAGGAAGTTACTCAGGTGCAACGGATGGTGATTTAAACCAAGACCGGATCTGGTGTTATCTGTAAGGTTCCAAATTAATCAAAGTAGTGAACTTACACAGATTGTGCTTGCGTGCGATGTACCGCATAATCTAAGAAGATAACATATCAGTGAAGTCAGCTGTCATTTCACAAATACCTTCTGCACTAAAACGTAGTCTCGCCTGCGCTAAGCGTTCGCTTAGTTGGGGAGTCGATATTACTTGAGCTCGAGGAATTAATGGGGAGTTAAAGAGGGCAACGGAGTTCGTTTTTTTTTGGGGGGGGGGAACCCTTGGTTGTAATTTTTGTCAATATTAGAAGACCATGAATCACATTAGCAGCTTTGATTTCCAGTGAGTGAATATTCTCATTAAGTGTTCTTGGTGTGGTCGACAAAATTCCAACGTTTCCTCTTTTCTCCCAAGTTTTGAAAGCACAGTTAGAATCAATTCAGCCCGCGCAATTCTCTAAAGCGTGAAGTTTAATACTAAGACCAGAAATAATTGGAATCGTTATTTGAAGGAAATTTAAGTAAGAATTCTACTGAAACAATTAGGTTATTGGCTCTCGATTTCTATGAGGTGATAGTTGATTCGGTCTTCGTTCTCATCATCTTTCCGGCCTCAGAAATCTCGAGCTCATAATCTAATTGTTAAGTAGCAATCGTAGATTAAAGAGTCTTTCTCACCAAAATTTGCCATTTCCTACCCTATTTTAGACCCCACCCAAAAATCGATGCCCTATTTCAAACCTGTCCCTCTTATCGATATCCCATTTCAAACCTGCCTTCTAATCAGTTCACTTAAACAGACCAGTGTTCATGGGCAACTGAAGTTTAGATGCTTGTATAAGTACAGTTGTAGGTTGGTAATACTGTATAATGTACGATGTTGACGGGCTTGATTATAATGATAAAGAAGTAAATTCTGAAAAGTATACCCAAATTACAGACCAGAACGGTTCAGAAACGATTGCCTTTGGCGTCACACACACCTATACAGGCCAAATAAAAGGTACCCCCTCATGAGATTGAGGCTAGTTTCACGAACATTAAAATTGTGGGAAAACGAACGTACACTGCAACACGCGACTGGGTAAAAAGTGAAACTATCGCGCGGAATTCCCTTGAACGTGAAATAGAACAGTCAGCCAGGCAGGCAGTTGCGTATCTCACAACCGGTTTGGCCCTGATTCACTCGAAAATCGGATAACGCTATTCACCAGATGAATCACTATCTACGGATAGTTAAGTTTGTTTTGTTAATACTTTTACAACAGTGTCTTATCGATTGTACACCCTTATCACACTTTGAGCAAACGCTGCCTGTCTTCTTAGATAAGATAACTCAATTAATCTCTTCATCCGTAGATAACGGAATAACTATTTCTAGGTATTGACCCTTTTCTTTTCAATATATTAGTTATATATTTTACGCTTCTTGCTCTTCAAGTACACCTTTTGCGCAAAAATAGGATAATAGCTTGCTACAAACTCTGAACGGAACGGACACGGTTCGCTCTAGATCGTTTTAAATGACTGTAGTAATCGATCAAAGGACGGCTGAAGCCTGGGGAAAGGACGTGACCGTGTCTCCCACGCAGCCTTTGAGCGCGCGCGCGAAGTCCTCTTTCGTGTGGGGCCATGAGGCACTTTTTCACCTGTTACTCGTGACAGGACAACCTATGAATGTAACACCTTTCATAGTTCACTGCTCTTTTCTTGCGACTTTCACGGAGTAACGTGGAAAACACTAGATTAGATGAAGCTCCCTTAGGGCAAAAACACTCACGTTTCAGTTAGCTCGTTACATGAAGTTAACGTCGCCATCCGGTTAATGAATCATTTATCCAGTTGCTTGCCTAATTAGGTCTAATTAGCAAATCTAGATTAGCGCGCGAGTCCCGAAGTCTAACCACAACACTTTTGGTCTTTTGAATTTATGAACTGAACCAGAACGACGTGAATAGTTCAGCGTGTATTTCACGATCTAAAATTTTCTAGATTCGTTCTGCCTATTCTTGTGGTCTACTTGACTACGTGATCTCTTTCCTCTTTCCTCTTCATTGTCTCGCCTCCGCTGAGATGGGGCAAAATCGACGCGTTCCACTTACTAAAAGCTGAAACCTTGGTACGGCGTTGGTGCGTGGGACAATGAGTGGCGCAATCCGGTTCCGTCACAGCAAAGTCCGTTATATTTGTTTTCGTGTCAGGAGCCGAGGCCGAGAAAGCTACTGAAGTATGGGAATGCATTATTTTGCTTCCTGATCAATTCAGTCCTTTTTAAAAAGTTCTTGCGATTTCATTTCAGCGGTGAATTTAGGTGAATTAGTGAATTATCGCCCGAATCACTGGGAAATGACTGAGTTCAATTTTTCCTGTTTATGCTTTCAGTGGGCTGTTGGCTTTTGCAACTGTATAGGGAAAAATGGCTATTTTGGGGAGGCACAAAAATATTTGAATGATTAGGCAGATTATATAGCACGTACCTAAACTGTACTGGTATCTCATAGTGTTACCATAAACTGTTATTTTTCGAAGGTGCAAAAATATTTGATTCATTAGGCAGATTACACTGTATATAGCACGTACCTAAACTGTACTCGTATCTCATAGTGGTACTAGAAACTGCTAAATCAGCGATTCAATGTACACTACACAGAAATGAACCAGTGATTTCAAAGATAAGAATGTCTTTCTCCGCTTCTACTCTAGATGTATCTAACTTCAATACACTAGCTTTGCTATACATTGGATCAATCTCAGATAACATTTTTCTGTCGTGTCGTTAGTGAAATTTTCACTATCGTGTAACGTCGGAACAGTAAAAAAGTCGATATTGCGCGCACGTTTGCAATATTCTTGATCTTGCGGTAACAATTGACGTCAGCGCAGAACCAGCACGGAAACATTTTCGAGTTGTTGTTTTGAACGGTTTCAAAACGTGTGTTTCAGCATATTTGCAATTGTTGTTTTTCTTTTAACGGAGCAGAACTTCTCGCTCGGTTAACTTTTATTTGTTTTTACGTTTCTTTACGTCAACTCATTTTCCATTGTGTAATGTTAAACAGTGAAGGTGTTAAATCTAACGAAGATCGCCCGAGGCTGAAAGCAGGATAGACTCGTAAAAAAAAAAGGAACCTGTGCTGTAGCTCTTTAAACATTTATTAGCTTTCGTTATATGCAGCTTGGTTCTACCGGAAAAAGTAAGATTTGAGAACGTGAGAGATACAGGAATGTTTTGGGTTACTTGTAATTTAAGAATGTTCTAAAGGAAAACAAAACATTTGATGAGAAGTAAATCGATGTTGAGAAAGGCATGCCATAGGCCCTATAGCCCTCATTGAGGTTACGTCAGTTTTGCGTTTTTGATCAAAAGGAAACAGTTTGTTTACTTATAGCCGTGTCACGAACAACACATTGTCACGAAAACTCGTATTATTTGTTGCAAAGTTTATCTGAAAGGACGAGCCTTGGAACAATATTAGAGAAGAACGAGCATACACAAATTTGTCCTATTTGCTTGATTTCAGTTAGTGAAATCATCCGAGAAATACACGCATGACTTTCGATCATTGTCGCTACTTCATTCTAATGTTATCAGGAAAAATTAACTTGAAAAACGGTAGTCAGATAATCCGCTCATACCCACTTCTCATCAAAGCGGCGTCGTAGTACAAAACGTTGTTTATCTGCTGCACGTTCGGAGTGAATGGTTATGTTCATTGTATGAACATGCTTTTCACTTGTGGCACAAGTTTGTATTTGGCTGATAGCTTCAGTAATTAAACTTAACCCGGCGGCTATCGCGATTTTTCTCTGACGGGATGAAATGTCTTGGTAACTCGTACGTTGGTCCATGTGGCTTACTTTGGATTAAGCAGAGTCTGAGCTTTATAACGTGCTTGAAGTCGGAAAGAGTTGTATGATATTTTTAATAAGGTTAGAGTGGAATTAGAACCCTTATATCACGGCATTTATAGCTTCACTTGTCAGGGTACAGGTGTGGGGAATCGGAGTCAGTATAGTTTACTGAATTGTCTTTCTCTGTCTCCCCTCTATATAATATCTGGTACTTTTTGTATATTGTTAGACTCTTTCCAGTAGTACTATTAGTAGTCATTAGTAGTGGCAAAGAATGGATGCCTGAACCACATAGAAGAGTTCACAATTTAATTAGAGCTAACGTAGCCATTCAAAGTGAGAATTGCAAATTGATGACAAATTTCGTACCAAAAAGAGACCTCCATGCACAAAGGGCCAATTTGCTAAGATCTATACTGTATAGGTTACGCACAACCTTGATTTTGCATTCGATGCAACACCGATTGTTGGTATAAATGGTTATTAGAGAACTGAGCAAAGCTAGGGAAAGTTAAGCAAGTTCAGTTTTCGTTCGGTTCGCCATTGATTGCCGGAGACTCCCTAGTTCGATTGAATGAAAATTCCGCTTAAAGACTTCCGTACAATTCTCTTAACCCCATTACTGAGAATTTGGTAATACATCTAAACAATATACTGTGGATTGATATTTCTAGAACAAGGTCATAGAAGTTGGTCTCTCGTTTAGAAGGGTAATTTTTGTTTTGACCATGGAGCGGAACACAGGGGGCTTCTTTAACGCTGAATCGGTCAATTTTCTGTCGGTTTTTATGGTGGTTACCATTCACTGTTATATCTATACACTGAACTGCGGCTACGATGAACGTGATCAAGTTGATGAGATTCCAAGTGGGTGGGAGAACGGTACAATTTAGACCCTGGTGACGCAAGTGCTTCATGGAAACTAATAGTTACATTATACTGTCACACACCCTTGAATGACGCAAGGAAGAATGATCTGTCGAGTAGAATATACTGCCATCAAAACATTCGATGCATTTTTTGTTAAACCGCGATAGGTAGGGCACGTAATATTTACACGTAATTTGCCAGTCCTATGCTAATGCTAGGTGGCTCTCTTTCTTTTAAATCATTGAATTAAGTGAATTACTCGTGCACTCAGATGCTTGCAGAAAGTTGAGAGATTTATTTATCGTTTGGTTTGAATTAAACGTACGGTTTTGTGTTCTCTTTACCGTAGAATTTACTAAAAGCTTTGCATGTGTAAACTCACGTTTTCATAGCAAAGGGGCGTGTGTTATTCGACTCTGGTATTTGAGTAACCACTTGAAGGCAAAACTTCTGTTCAGAAATTCAGATACGTGACTTCTCTTAAGATGTATTTCAAACAGGAACAAGTGGCTTTTGAACAGAGAGGCGAGAATCAGTCGTATTGTTGTGTTTTCGTATTTTGGGCCGGGAAGTAAGCTGGTTAGTCAACCGTTGAACCCAAACAAACTCTTCATTGCCCAAAAGGGGGAAACCAATCGTCTTCCTTTCTACCGCCCTTTAGCTTTGTCACTCACGTTTATGCCTTAATGTGCAATTTTAAATCCAAGGACAATGTTGGTGAAGAAATTTATGGTCTTGTTAAAAATAGAAAACTTGGACAGAGTTCAAATTAGTTTTTATGTTGTGTCTGCGGCCGGTGACCGGGAGGGACCAAATCGACTTCCTTTACACCGGCCTTTGTCACTCGCATCGTTTTTTTTTCGTTAATGTGCAATTTTAAATGCAGAGACATTGTTGCCGATGAAATTTATTTCTTGTCAGTTCTAAATATAAAACTTGGATAGAGTTCAAATTGGTTTTGTGTTGTGTTTGCGACCGAACGGTGGTCTTTCCTTGAATGTGACTTGGAGAGTGATTTGCGGATTTTTCGCTGCGATATGTATCTGCCTTCGCTTGCCGTATTCTTTTATATTATGACAACCCAGGGCCAAAACACGGACGTTCTGTTGAGTGACCAAAATAAATTTATGCTCATTACTGAATAAACTGTGGCTCTGATTGGCTACAAACCCCGGGTTTGTTTGTCCAATGCTACAGCTTCACGTTTCCGCATTCTGCCGGTTTCTCAAACCAACCCTCTTGACGGCGGAAACCACTTTATCATTTCAGTAATTAGACTTCTAGAGCCTTCCTAGAAAAGGATTTCTTTTACTGAGTATCACGAATTTTCCGCGAACCAAGCATGGAGGTGGGGTACTCCTTGCAAGAACTTTGTGACAAAAGTTATCTGTAATTAGCGTTTGAAGAGTGAAGAGACGCCTTGTAGTACAACAAGATTAACGGCGCTGAAGCTAGTCAAGCGAAATCAGTGACATTTACAGATGCGAACCCAATTTTAGTGATCAATAAAAACTAAGCTATTTGAAGATAAAACATGATTAAGTTTCAGCTTACTGTTGAGAAGAAATGGAATTGAGGGCTAACGAGAATTCCGATCTAAAAGTCGTATCAACACTTTTCAACAATACATAGGAAGTGTGAATAAGCCTTTCGCCCTGTGGGGCTTTCGTCGTCTATGATTGCAAATTGATTGGAAATCAAATTTGCAAGAAAAAGTACTTTAAATAACTCTCATTTTTGTGTGTCAGGCTTAAAGCTGCAGATCACAGAACGACTAATCAGATGCAATTGCAACCTTGGGTTACGTGCATTTAAATATGCCCGAACAACTTTCCGTTTTCTTTTCTACTTAGATGAACGGAAATTGCAGTTACAAATGTTTAAGCCGTGCCAAAGTTAACTCTTAGATTCAACATGTACGTTTTCTTTCTTCTCTAGTGTCAAATAACTTTTCGAAGAGAGGCGAGACAACGTAAAACGATGGAAGATGAAGGCAAAGAATGCTTCAAGGTCGTGATTCACTTAAAGCAAACATGTGTCCTTTTTTTTTCCTTTTTCATCGTCAGTTACTTCAGTCGATTCATGTATTATTCTATTTGGCTATTCCTCACGGGAAATAAGACTACCCAAACATTGCAAGGCTGTCTCATTCTAAGTGCATTTTGGTGCCTTTGCAGACTTTTTCATTACAAAGTTACAGAAGACCATTGTTTTGAAGATCTTGATTCGCTGAAAGCAAACATGCTGTATCTTTGATCTTTTTCATCGTCTATTATATTCAGTCGATCTATTAATCCATAACTCTATGTAGCTATCCTTCCGCATAATAGATAAAGCTATTAAAGATTGCATTGCAAGGTTCTCTCGTTTTTGATGCATTCTGTAGTTCCTTTTAATTCAGACTCTTTCATTACAAAGTTTCAAATGCACTACAGCCTGTAAGTAAGACTCGGAAGAGCACTTTGTTCGAGCCGGAGATTTCTCCGTTGACTCAGTTGCAGACTGGCACGTCCTATCATGCTCCAAGTAAACGGCACTGAATTGAGCGTTACCCGGATCAACTGCCGGGATCATGCAGTGAAGAACCCCCGTACTGTTTATTTGGAAAAGATACATTTCCGACACACGATTTCCTTGATTGTAAATGATGTGATTCAACGGATTTTGCTGTTTTCCGTTTCATCGGAATCGAGTTTCACTCACTTGAGTAATCCAGGACTGAAGCACACCTTGGAGACCGATTCACGAAGGAAACGTTTTGTTGCCAGTGAATCATTCGTTTCGGGATTTTTGAAATTGCTATTTTCCGGTGTTAGATCATTTTCTCGTTTTATTCCCACAGTAGCTAAAGGCAAATTTCCCTTGAAAAAGATGCGCTTTATACTAACAAAGGGCAGACATTTTACTTTACCGAGTTAGAAAACCGGCAACGTTTCTTTTATTGGACAGAACCGTTTCAACTACTAAGTGTGGGAACTCGCCTTTTCACATTACGGTTGTATAGCGTTCTATTATTAGAGCAAGTAAATAGTTTGCTGTTTTTTCGATGTTTTCGTTTTGTTGTGAAGACAGCACTTCCTTTAATTTTACGGATTTTTGATCACTTTTCAACACCCTTTTTTGTTTGGTCACTGTAATTTCGGTGTAAAAACTCGCGCATTGAGTGAACCATTTCCGGCAGAACTTGTAAGATACTCACATGTCATATCTGGGTTACAATTGGATACTTAAAACATGTGCTCTAACACATTGTTTCTTGCAGAAACCGAGATTGGGGCTGAAAGGCGATTTTGTTACATTTTTATGATTAGGATTTTTTTAAATTGTGCTTGGGCAAAATGTTACTCTTTTATACAATAAATTGCATATGGATGTCACATTGCTCTGTTTAAGGTGCAATACAAGAAGAATGCTAACGGTAACATTTTGTTGTCTAAATTGGACGAAATGATTTTCGTGGTTTTTGCTACAAAGGAAAGAATTTACTAGCTCTTGAGCTTAATGCTTGAATTTGACCAGTCAGTGATTAATGACTGGTGAAACAACAGCGAACATCCTTTCTCATTACAGTGTTTCCAAACAATAACACTACTAAAAGTTATCTCTATGTAATTTTTTTATTTAGTTTGGAACGATGGTTGTTTGGATTTTGATTTTAAAGGCGTTTTATGTGTAATGGAACTTACTTTTCTTTTTCTGTTTTTGCTTCAAGTTTGCAGGGTATTTCGTTGCATTTTTCTAACGTAAAGCTTGGTAACGGTTTTTCCAAACTTAAGATGATCAATAGTGATGAATTTTCTGATTACAGTTTCAAGACTTTTCCAGCAGGCAGTTAATGAGAATACTGAAAGTCATCAATTAGGCGTCCTCAACTGAAGAAAGTTCTTATCACATCTGCTCCATGAAGTTGTGTAGGAAAAATCATTAGCCAATTAGCTAATTTGTATTAAAACTTTCTTAATACGTCATTTACAATATTGGGTCTACAACTGAACACTTAAAACGACTCACGGAATACTGTTTATTGAAAAATCCGCACCTGTTTTACTCTTGTCTATGTCAGTTATTCCCAAATTAGAATGTCTCGTAAGCCATCTCCTAATCAGTTGTACTAACATACTTTCGCTAGTGTACAATTGTGATGTCTGATTATGATACCAACAACGTGTCCGGTCCTGCAGCCATCTCGGCGCCTCTACCTTACCATATCCTGCTCCTTCTGGTTCTCTCTTTTTATACCAAAAACCACCAAGTGTAAAAATACTGTCGCTGCAGTTGTGGTTCTGTTGATCGACAGGAAGCAATTTAGCCAAATCATGGCCGTTATCTCGAGGCTTTTGCTGCCAACTTTGCATTTCTTTTGATTTTGGGCTGACAAGCTGTTCCTTTATGGTTTTTCGTAACAGACATATCAACGGTAATCTAAACAACCTTGAAGTGTGCTGTCACATGTAAGCGTCTCATCTCGAGTGTGTATGTACAGAGTTCAATCAACGTGACATTTTGGAGACCCCGAAAAAAAAAATAAATGAACGCTGAAAATCGAAACGCGTGTAAATGGAACAAAAACATAAACAAATGTTAAGGGTTGATTGATTGAGTCGTGGGCAGTCCTAGAAAGGAAAACAGCAAAGAAAACAGTTAAATGTTGTCTTTTGTCGCATCACAAGTTAATTTGCAGCCGTTTTCCGTTTTATTGATTCATTCAGCCCAAATTGAACGCGATTGACAGAGCGCGGGATTCGTGTCGATAGAAAACAAATCTCATCCTCCCTAGAGGGTGATCAAGTTGATTTGCGGTTCGTGACAAAGCCGACCAATGAGAGATAATACCGCTCACAAGAAGTTCTAAAGCCTCTTGTCATTTGTCATCAGTGACTGGGTGTGGACTTCCGTTTTGAGTGGGTTTCTTTTGTGTCGTGTTTATGTAGGGAACCATTTGCATTTTAATCTTTCGCAACGGGAAATTAAACTTGAGGCTCTAAAGCTTTTGTTGTGGCTGCCACCGTTCGAAGATAGGGACTCGTTGACTTTTCTATTTGTGTCTCGATCGGTTTTGTTTCTCACTTTTTAGCTGCGATTTACTCGCAAACCGTGTACTAAAGTTGTGTACTTGAGAGCGAGATACCAGTGCCTACGTAAGTCGGTGATCGTTCACTCGTGGAACCGGAACTAAGTCCCGCCATAGCATACCATCATTTCCGCTAAAACAAGTTTATCACTTGAGGGATTTTAAAGCTTGAATTACAATAGAGAATAATCGACCTCGGCTAAATATAAATTACTCAAAACAACGGACGACAAAGGGGTGAGAACGAAAGTGTTTGGGTAGTGAAACATCGAGTTTTTCTCTTGCTGGAGTGCTTCTCGAAAACAATTTATCACGCCGCTGGTCATATTCGGTTGGCGGGTTAATTGAATCTTCAGAGCTGTAGAAAGAAAAGCCAGGATTACATCAAGAAATTTATTCTCAACTTGTCGAGAGTCTTTATATCGTCGAGAGAGAATATTCATACGATGGCTGAATCCTTGCTCCATCTTTGTCTGTGGAAACATTAACATTGCCGGGGAGGTTTCTTTGCTCAGTTTAATAGGAAATTCGCGGGAACTGTATTTTGGCAGATTTGATAAAAGGAAACATTAAATTTCCCAAGCTGATAATCGGAAGTGCCACGCAAGCTAAGCAAGACAGGCCCATTATAATACAGTCACGACGTAGAACGCGTTCAGTTTGAATAAAGTGACAGCACAGGACGGTCGCGCGGCCGGTCAACACCGAGCACATGAACACCGATGTATGGCAACACAGACTTGATCACAGAACGACTTACAGTTCGTCATACTCCATGAAACACGAAGGATTGGGCAAGATGATGCACGGCACGAACGACAGAAATAATTTCGCCTTGGTCGATAAATTACCACGGTTAACGACGAACTTTCCTGCGACCGGCGTAACAGAGGAGAGCGATGCGGACGACTATTACCCATTTGTGATTGGACACGGGTCGAGTTTTAAAATTATCGACCCCAAAGTGTACAAACAACTGCGCCGACATAATATTCAGGCAAAGGTTCCTGTTAAGGTGGCTGATTGTGCGAAAAAAACGACGATCGTGAGTCACAAAACTCCCACTACAGCGAATACAAAATTTTCAAGTAGCTCTGACAGTGCGGACGATGCCGACGAGTATTGTGAACTTTCACCGCTTGCGAAGGCGCCTCCCATACAGTTATCAACTCTTCGGTCACAGCCCGTAGAATTAAAGTCTAAGAATAGCCTGGAAAAACTGTCTAGCTTCGAACGGAGACTCTGTTCGGATTGTTATTATTCAAAGACTAAAGCGAGTCTAGTTGAGAGTCAGCCGAGTTCTCCGACATCACGACCTACGACTCGACTTGTGGACACTAGCTCAATGAAAAGTGAACGAGTGGAGAACTGCTCTCAGTGGACAAACGAAAAGCAGGAACCCCTCTTGTGTGGTGTGGAAGCAGACGAGCTCATAGACTATGCCAGTTGTATGTGTTGTGTGAAAGGTATCTTTTATCACTGTACCAAAGACAATTTCGATGAAGGACAGCTCGCTGATGAGCCGTGTTCGTGCGCGGGGCCCGTCAGTTCGTGCGCGCCGCGCTGGGGTTGCCTAGCTTTTCTTTCCTTATTCATTCCCTGCTTGTGCTGCTATTTGCCCGCTATGGGCTGCAAGAAAGCCGCCAAGGGCGCGAAGAAGAAAAAACCACAGAAACGCTTTAAATTTAACCCTTAATTAGACCAGGATCAATTAATATCACAGATTAGAAACATTTTGACTTCATAAGTCAGGGCATTGAGGTAATTTTTGTAAAATACACAGCCGTATTTTATGTGCGAGTTATTATAAGAGTTGAAATCGAATATTTTATTTACTGGGTGGCAGATACGAATTCACAGAAGTTTCAAACAGATTTTCGTTCACAGGACTCAGTGTCTGTCTCAGTAGTGATTTGATTTAATAGCGCGCGGGGATATGTTATCTGCACTTTCGTTATGTAACTTACGTTTATGATGACAGCCTTTGTGTTTTCATGTCATTCTATTTATCGTAAGTTACAAAATTGAAATCAGAGTTTCTGGATCTTTATTTACATCATAGGATGACTGATGGATTATAAAATATCCTCGCGATTCTATTTCAGGCTATCAAATGTTCGTGTTTTCCCAAGTGTTCTTTCATTGACTAATCTATTTATTATTTTGTCTGTTTTGAAAAATCTGTTTGACGGCTTTTGAATTCAGGTTCACCCGACAAAAAAATACATATAATCTGCGAATATGCAGCAATGTAAAAAAGAAATAGTTA
>OFHQ01000085.1_pt1 | contig 12105 bp, 10 predicted proteins | sample 1521071 | NCBI WGS metagenome assembly OFHQ01 (sample SAMN04272335, study PRJEB24112) | coral metagenome | biome: Coral reef; feature: Shallow seawater; material: Coral tissue | host: Coral | place: China: South China Sea | collected 2014 | reverse complement strand
CACGGCCTGCGATGGCCCAGTGGCCTGCAGGCCCGGAGGCCCAGTCCTGATTTTCCCCATTTTTTTTGGTCCAGAAGTAAATCCACGCGCATGCACAGAGCTGCATCGGGTTTGAGCGTGCAAAATGGACCACGGCGAGTTTGAATTCGTTTACCATTTTAATAATCATTTGAATCCTTTTCGATCCTTTCTTTCGTTGCATGTTCCTAAGTGAAAAACGTTGTCATTCTCTGTTTATTCGTCTGTTCACAAAACCCAATAGAGAGGAAGTCCATTCTCAAACGATATACTTTCAAACCACAGTTTGAGATTGAAAATGTCATGAGCTAATTAATGAGATGTGTCAACTGCAAATAAACCGACATGTCTCTGTATAAAAAAAAGATTCGCACATATCTCATTATTTATGATATTTTTACTTTCAAAGTATGGTCTGAAAATAAAGTCCTGTATTGTGCTATCGGTTTCTGTTTAACTCAACAACATGCAACAAACAGAAACAAGGATTCAAATGATTAAATGGTAAACGAATTCAAACTCACGGTGGTCCATTTTGCACGCTCATTAACGTCTGTTCCGCTATGCAGCGAACGTAGTCGGGTTTTGGCTGGAATGCGAAGAGACAAGGCACCACTGGAGTGGCCCCGAAGCGAAGGCGGGAACCCGACTGACGGATGGATGCTTGGGTGGTTGCTATGGAAACCGACGCCAAAGCGAGGCCCTTTGCATGAGTCACACTAGCCGAAGCCAGTGGAGAAGGGAAAGGGGAAAGCAGGGAGACAAAGGACAAGGAGAAAAGGGAGATGGGAACGACTAAACAAACAACTTGCACGGAGCAAGCTACAAATGGCACACATCAGCGGCGTCAGCGGTGCACAAAGGCAGATCCTGGTCGGTGAGCGAGTCTACGCCAGACTGAGGCTTAGGCTTCGCTCCCATACATTAACTTCTGTCAATCAAGATAGACACCAAAACCCGATGCAGATCTGCGCATGCACATGAATTTACCGCTGGACAAAAAAACTGTGAAAAATCAGGACAGGGCCTCCGGGCCACCGGGCCATTAGGGACCTTAAGATCCAGGACGGGAGAGAGGACGACGGCCGACCGGAAGTTGTTTTCCCATACGAAGCATGCGCATTAGAGTTTTCATGGTTGCGTGACCCCGTCGTGACTTCGTCGAGGACGGCAAAAACACCATTTTGACGTTGTGCTCTTTGTGTACTTTATTTTCGTTGGTTTTCTTCGAGATTTAGTCACTGTAAACTCGTAATGAGCTCTGCTCAGTTTGTCTCGGCCTCTTCCCCATCATGTTCAAAGGAAAAAAGCAATAAAAAGCCAGTGTAAGTATTAAAATATTTTGTTGGCTTTTTCATGTTTGTTGTTGGCTTTCTGTCGCGCAGATGTTGCGAGAAGTTTAGGTGTAATTTATCTTATCCTGTTATTTTTCTGCTCTCAATCATTGTTTATGCTTATATAAATACTACTTGCAGAGTCATTTTTGTTGAGTTTCTACTTGCTACTTTCATACGGAGTTTATACTTTTCGTGTATTCTGCGTGAAAGAGAAAAACAACTCCAAGCGACAAACTTCCCAATAGTGTTTTTCCTCCCTTTATAGAAATAAGACCATTTCTGTTGTGTTTCTGTGGTGTTTTGACTTGAATTGCTGAATAGCTGTCTCAACCCGGCATTTGTCAAACTTTTCGTTTCCCTCCCTAATGGCGTGCGGGACTTAAATTTTTCTTGTCGGTTTTCTATTGAACAACTGCACTTAAGTTTACTGGTGCCGATACTTTTATATAAATTTGCATATTTGCTTGTATACAACCAACCTCTTCGGCATTTTTTCACAGCTCGATAGCTCTTTGTCTCTTCCCTTTTCACACCAAAGTTTTAAAATAGACCTACTGTTCCTCACACTTGAATATGCTATAATTACAAATCATGCATGTATTTTTTAACTTCATACACAGTTCACTCAGCATCATATTTGTTTCTTACTACCAGAGGGGTTTACCTTTCATCGTAAGGCGTTTATTTGTTTTCCTCTGTTAATATGGTAGAGTTTTTGTAGATTGGGTTGTTTCTTTCACTACTCTCACTGATAGGTTATTTACTATGCCACATTTTGTATGACAGGATGTTCTGGACAGAGGAACATGACGTAATTTTAGTCAGAGAAATGCTGGCGAACAGCCCCTTTGCTGGCACAAAGCGTGGAACAGTTCAAAGAGGAAGAAAGTGGAATGAAATCTCTGACCGCCTTTCACAAGTGGAAGCCCCCAAATTTAAAGTTGACCAGAGGGGTGTAAGAGAAAGGTATGGTCTGCTTGCCAAAGCATACAGGAGGAAAATTAGGGAGGAGGAGAGATCAAGTGGGATTAGCACCCCAGAACTGACAGAAGTAGAGCAAGCCCTGGAAGACCTTATTGTGAGAGAGGATGAGGCTGATCGAGACCAACAGGAGACAGTAGCACAAAAGAGGAAGGTAAAGGAAGATAAGAAAGATGCTGAGGAAGTGAGAAAGAGGGCAATGGAGAGGCTGGGAGACAGAACGAAAAGAAGTGAAAATGAAGGAAAGGCGAAGAAAAGAAGATCAAGTGGAAACAACACCCTGGAGTATCTAAAGGAGAGGAATGAAAGGTTGGATGAAATTAAAAAAGAGGAGCTGGAGCTGAAAAAGCAAGAGTTGCAGCAAGAAGCAGCGAAGAATGAAGCTATGATGAAGTTGATGGGCCAGCAACTGCAACAGCAACAGAAGCAAATTGATGGATTCCAGGCCATGATGATGACCATGTTTTCTAAAATTTTGGAGAATTGAACTAGAACTGCTTGAGCAGATTTCATATGAGTGTGCAAGTGCATGATAATGATATTGAACCTTGCCTTCTTGTTGTTCTATTGATACTTGCAGTGTATTTTTAATGTACTGATTGTCAACCGTTTTCTCAAATATTGTATTTCGAAAAGAGCATTTAGAATTGCTATACTTGAAAACATGTTGAAAAAATTGCCACACTTGTTCCAAAGAATACAAGAGCATAGCATATTACACTGTATATACTTTTCCATCTTGGATTCAAATAAATAAATGATTACTTCATTTTCATAGGTTTGTTCTTCAGTTTTAGCATATAGCATAACATTGTGTGAATTCTGAAAATATCCATACCCCTCTCACATAAAGGCATAAGGAATCCTAGGGGGTGGGGGTGGTGGGTAAGACCCTGTTTTCCATACAAATCACTGTTTGCATTTGGAAATTCCAGAGGGCTTGGGGTGACATTGTACCCCCTTTCATGGACAGAGTATGGATATTATTTTTCTGGTGTCAAAATCCTAGACACAAAAGGCCTTTTGGAAAATAAAATCAGTGAAGCACTGCTCATCATACTAGGAAAGAAACTGATGTGGACTTAACAGTATCTGGGTGACAGCTAGCACTGCCATTAAAGTTTTGTCACTAACCCTTGGTTTCCTGTAATATTTCTTTTTTGTATAATTCCTTGTGGAGATTTTCTGTTAAAACAAGCCTACAAACCAAAAACATTTAGCTATGCCCTCAAGTATGAATGACACTTAAGCAAAGTAATCTTCCAGAGATGGAGGGTCTAACTGGAAAAACTCAGAGGTTGTGTTACCATAAAGGCAAGTAAGTGCATTCCGTAGTAAGGAACAGACAATGTACATTTTCCCAATGGGGCTTAAATCCAGCTTCAAGTCTTTCTTAAAATCTAAAAATTTAAAATAGTTAATGATGTCCCCAAAAATCCACTCGACTGAAGAACAAACTTTACTCATGGATTCATTGAAACTTTGCATCTGATGTGTCAGTACTCCATACTGCCGGGAATGGTCTTTGCAGATGAACACGATGGGGATATGCTGGATCACCAGCTGGAGAAAAGGCATGCCTCTCAAGCTCATTCAATAGACCAGAGTCATCCAGCATTGATGTATAACGTTTTCTCCCTTCTGGAAAGAGAAATAGTGGAGTTTAGGAATATCCTTAATGTTGAGCTTTCAATCTTTTTTAATTTAATTCCCTTCAAACCAGTTACAGTAATACTCTGTATAAAGCCAAAATCCTTGTGACCTTGATAGACGTGTCCTTATTGGAGGCTCAACTCATTTATGTAGAGGTTCCTACTAATAAATTAACATAGAAGTTTTATGTTGGCTCCCTATATACATCTGTTCACATGTATGGTAAGTTACAAAACAAATGTGTCTATGTCATAACGTCCTGCAATGCATGTGAACTCTGACAATTCGTGTCAAAGGTCACATGAATAGAATCATTTGGGTTCAGTTTGAAGAAAAAAAAGCCAACACTAGAAGTGGCCAAGGGATTTAAAGAAATCATATGCTTCATGTTTATACCTTCCCATTGTCTTGGCATTTGCCGAGATGAATAATGCACTAACCTACAGGTCCAAAAAGATTCGCGATGAGTCCATTTGGTAGAGCAACTGACTGAAATTTTAGTCCATGTACACGTTTGTGTCCATTGTACACAGCTCTTTGCATTTCCCCAGGGCGACAAATGGGCCTGACCGTGCCATCCACAAAACCAAAACAATTATCCAGGGCGGCACCTTTTGCAAACACTGCATCTGCATAGACTTGAAGACTAGCAGAATCAAGAAGGTTGTGATTGTACTCGGTTATTCTATGGCCATGAAGGTTGTAGACGAAGTCAATTACTGTGTTACAGATCATGCTCATCACAGGAACAGGGTGGCCAAAACGGGGAATTAAATCTGAGTACCTGCAGGGGTAGCTAAATCTTTTCAGCATAATGCATAGCCCTTCAATGCCATTAGTCACGGATCCCTGGCTGCAGGTGAAAGTTTCGGGTAAACCAAGGACTTCTGCCAGCGCCGGGATGTCTTCTTTATGGAAGCGAAATTCCGCTTTACATTCAGCGTCGTCCATATCTTCAAGATCAAATTTTCCATACTCTTCGTACGGAAATTCGGGATTTTTTGATCGATTTGCATCGTATAACAAGCAAAATTCCTCGTCGTCTATCACTCCGTTATTATGACATAGAACCAAAGCATCTCTTGCATGCTTAAAACTCATTTTAAGGCGTATTTTGACACAAAAAACATAAGATAACGAGCTGAACAAATCAAGCGACAGAGTTGGCGGTAAAGAAAAAAATTTTACTACGACATCAGCTGGATGACGAATTAATTAAGTTGACATATAAAACTTACGTCATGTTTTGAAGCCCCAATAACCAAGATGTATGAACAAAAAATGCTTCTTAAATCAGCTATATGAATTGTTTAACATAAACCAAAACAGACAAAATATTCTGGAAGCAAAATGGCGTCCCCGTCGACAACAATCTTAAGCTATTTATCCATCGCGTGAGACGGGGACCTAGGCCCAGTCTTAACCGTCCTTTGGCGCGCCGTCGTCCTCACTCCCGTCCTGGATCTTAAGGTCCCTATTACTGCAAACCGCAAGAGGGCACGACGGATTGAGCTGGGAGCTCGATCTGCATTCCACATATTTCAACCACTCAGTAACCAATTGTAAAACATCCGTCGGTCTGAAAGCCGCAATTTGACAATAAGATGATCGTACATCTGTACATCTGGCTAGTGCTTCCATTTAGAAGGGAGAATTGTATTGTATTTTCAAATTTTCAACCCAAACAACAACCTCGCTCCCAGGGTATGTGATCTTTCCGTCTGCTGGGGCGTGGGAACGAGGTTGCCCAAACAGTTACATTCTTTTGAAATCCCAGCCTATTCTTACAAACTTCGCAAATTTCAGCCTAGATATTATTCCCTATACTGTTATAAAAAAGCAAAAAAAAAAGAGTAACTAGTAATATCAAGAAAAGCTGGTTTGCAAAATCAGTCTATTCCGGACATGCCGCAGAATTTCCATCAAAAGTATCCGTAAACACGGGTTGAATCCATTTCCTGGAAAGTTCAGTTTTCTTTGAAATTTATTGTACACTGTTCAAGAACAGCGAGAATCTATCCAAGCAACTCGATCAAATAACGAATAAGGTCTGATGAAGGTAAAGAGACCAAGCATTACGCATTGACCGCAAAGTTTCCGCCAGGAAGAAGAGGCATTTAAGCGACTTCAGTGTTTCCACTGGTCGGCAGCGCCAGAAACTGCGCGTGGCGTGGCGCGGGAGGCCTTTTACCACCCTCGCACCAAGCCCCTGTCTCCCTTTTTCCGAGCGCCTTTACAGTTGAATGCCTAGGCGAGGATTTAACAAGAACACTGTTGCCGCATTTTATACAATTCGACACGGTGATAAAAAAAACACCTTGTACATAGAACGATCGCAACTTTTTTTTTTGGGGGGGGGGGGGGGGAGGGGGGGGGGAGGAGACTGCTAAAGCGAATTCTTTGCACAGTAACATTGAAATCAAATGTAATTTTATCTGCTCAGAGCTACAGGTCAAGAGACAGACGAACACAAGAACATTTTGCCAGTCTTTAATCACAACTATAAACTGTGACTGCAGCACAGTAAATGTTGGGACGCTTCAACCTTCCTTGGTAATTTTCAAAACCAACAACAGGCCTGCTTCGTTCGCGCGCGTTCGCAGAACTCTTCTTAATAAAATCACTGAGAAGTGAAACCCTTTACAATGAATGCTGCTCAGTGAAATGTTCCACCCTCCTTGAAATAGTATCTCTGCGCAAAAAAAAGCCATTCATACTAAAAACCAAAGTATACACACAAGAACAAGATATAAGATGTAGGCGAGTCAAAAATCGATATCAAGAAAGCCAAAAAGAATGATAATTTTGAAGTGAAAAAACGATCTCAGTAATAAATTCTCTGCGATATTTTAAAACAATCTCTCAGTTTCGTCTCGCCGATATTACAGGCGTCGAGTAGCTACATATATATATATATGTTATATACAGGTAAATTAAATAATCTGCTATTATTTACGGCATTCAGAGAAAGAAAGATGGTGTGTCGTCGGAGGCCAAGTCTGGCACAGTTTGATCGGCAAGTTTCTGATCTATCTTACAAGGACTAGTAATATGGAAACTGGACATGAACCAGGGGTGCTCGAGAATTTCCCGCGCCGAGAGTCTCTCCGTCGGTTCTCGGCGCATCATAGAGCGAATTAGACACTTCGCTTTCGAGGAGATTGTGTCCGGAATTGTAAAGTGTCCTCGTCTGATTTTCGTGAACAACACGCTGGGCTCTGTGTCGTGAAACGGGTATCGTCCAACCAACATAGTGTACAGCATAACGCCTAAACTCCAGACATCGGCGGCCTTCCCGGAGTAACCGCCACTCGCTTGCAAGATCTCTGGGCTGACATAAGCCGGACAGCCATGCTTGTCTTCGAGCGTATCATCTTGTCCATCAAGAGGAAAAGCGTCCTCTAATCCTTCAAGTTTCACAGTAGTTCTGCGGGAAATAAAACATGGTGCGTTAACTATCGTAATATTATAGCTCTGTCGTGGTTTCCTAGCTGCGAAAAATCGCAAATCGTATTAACGTGTCAAGACTGCTCAGGGTTCGCAAGATACCTACAAGGCAATTAGGGCTAACGAGGACAAAGCACATAGAATCAAACAAAGAACAAAGGGAGCGGTAAGAAGGGGTCCGTGGTCCGTGAACCACGTGGGTAATTTGCGCACGTGAAACGCAATCAAATGGTTTTCTAGAGCATTCAAATGGTTTTTTTCCTTCAAACATAAAACTTCTCTTAAAGGTCATTCGATTTCATTTTTCCGGTTTGAAGCGCTTCAACATCTTGAATGCCGTGGTCTTTCATTTGTTTCACAGACAAAGAAACAACTAAACAGAGGTTGAGGAGTGAAGAAACAAAAGACCAAACCGGAACGTTCGTCGGGAACAAACGGTTCCATTTCAATGTCAGACATATGGTAGTCAGTTTCGCGTCAAAGCAAGAGAATGAAAAATCGGACAATTAAAGCTCAGAACGTCTACAGTGCAATCGCTTTTCGAGTAAACAAGAAGGCTGCAAGATTCTTGTATCAATCCCAGAAGTGAAGTACATTTAGAAGCCGATTCTTCCCCGAGCGAAGCGACAAACTGGGCGGGGGCCACATGTTCGCCCGTCAAAAAGCACGTGTATTTTTCGTTTTGATTCACATAAATCGTATTCACTGAGGGCTTGCTGGTATTGCTTTAGAAATCCAGACCACTTACCGCTAAACATTCTTAACAAATAAGACAAACAAAAGGCGATAACATGGCTTCTCTGGTGCACTTAAAAACAGATCGAATTTAACGAGCCCGATCAATGGGCAACGATATTTTGGGAGCATGGGTTTCGAAAGTAGTTGCGCAACTTAACAAATGACTTGCGACTTATGTGTTCCGAATAAGCGTTTTTCACTTCAAGATCCAATCTTCTGTTGAAGAGATTTACTCTTCGTCTTTTAATTCTAATTTAAGGGATTTCCGCTCTCAGACTCACTTGTTGAGAACATCTGCACTGCATGTAAGCACAGCTTTAATCAGGAAAACCTCACAACTGCCTCATGCAGTAAGTAACAATAAACATTTTATAACTCTAGTTAAGATAAGTAGCGTGACTAGTGCGGTGTTGCTCATTTCGTCGCACTCCTAATTTCTGTTTGGAATCATCTGATCGTTTTCAAATCCATTTCTAATAGATACGAGTTGACATGTTACTCGTAAAGCTTTGAGGGGTGCTTTGAGAAATAAACGCATCACGACTAAAGAATAGGGAATTTCACCGCTTTTAGAGTATTACTTTTGCGGTGCCCACGATTTCCTAGATATAAAAACGGTAACACTGGTCGCTTTGGACAGCTGTATTTAAATTAAGCGTGCTCTACCGACATTTTTTTCTGTCATTTTTGCTCCAAGACTAAGTATGATCACCGCATATGTCGTAAAAACATAAATCGAACCATACAGAAGTGAAAGCGACACAACAAGGAAGTAAAGTGTAACACCCACACTCCTTTGTTATAGAAACTTAAAATAACCCAGAACGATTGATGCAGATGGTTTAGTGTCAAAAAGCAGTTTTATAGACAAATGGTAAATTGCCCAGTGTGCACTTATGGAGGAATATTGAACATATTAAAACAGGAAATTTCAAGCAATTGTGGTCAGAAGTATAATATAAATGTATAATACTGAAAAAATCAGTGTTTAATTTCAAAGTTTTTTTTTTCTCGCCCGCGGCAATTTTAAACGTTTCCGACTACAAATCAACGAAATGTCATCCCGCCGTTCGTCTTTTGAAATTGTAGAAAACAATGGGCAATCATCGAAACACGCTGTCCGTTAAAGAATAAAAGCGTGCAAAGTTATTGTTTCCACAATGATTGTTTTGAAGGGCAACGAACAAGATATTTCCACAATAAAGCACAACCCAGGAAGAATCACGCTTCCACGTGGCTACCTCCGCTTGAACAAGTTGCAACGTTTTGAGATTTTGAGATGCCACGTGGAGTATGATTTCATCTGCCAACGACTCAAGGCACCACATCAACGGCGTGTAAAATTAAATACGATCCGATGATGTTAAAAGCTTTCTCGGCAAAATCTAATTGTAAAGAATTGATCTCATTTCCTTACCTAGCGACGATTTCATGATAATTTTCGGGTTGAATAACAATGAAGATTAAAATTTCCCGCCGCAAAAGCCCGCCAGTTCCGGGATCGAAAAAAAGCGGAGGGGAATGAAAAGCGATCGCAAACAAACTTCCCTCGGTTACGGATACAATTTACAGACCGCGCGCGATTTTTTGGCATTTCTCTTTCTCCCCCACAACAACGCAACACGACGCGTCGCGGATGACGAAAGTTGAATGATAAAACATCGGCCCACACACATGAATTGTTGCATCAAAAACTATGAACCTCCAACAATTCCCTCAATCCTACCTGGTATTTCAAGTATTTATTTTTTGGTCTTTTTGATACTCATGTTGCTAAAACTACGCCACGAGAAAGATTTCATACATTCCTAGTGCAGGTGCCTACAAAACGCTGCGAACCGGAAATGAACTGCCATAAACGAAACACAAATGTTATTGTCATGAAAAAACAGAAAATACGTGCCAATTCTTAAGCCATTGGTCACGGACACGATAAAACGCAATCAAGTCAGAACTAACTATCTATTTTCTCACAGAAAAGCCCAGTAATTTGACTAAAACCGCCTCGTAGTTAAGCGAACGAGACCCAAACAAACCAGTACCCGTTCTCAGCCACGCTGTACAGTTCACACAATCTCCGCCACGAGGAGCGAGCGAACAATACTGAATAGATCTAGCAATAAAGCACATGGAAAATGCCAATTACTCTTATCTGTGAGCACTACAGATTTCCAAAAACCTCCCTGCCCTGCAGATTGAGTAAAAATAACGCTTACCTCTCTGGGTTTTGAAACACAAACTTTCTGAGTTTCAGGTCGCGCAAGACAACACCCGATTCGTGACAATGTGCAACTGAACTGACGACCTGATGAAACAGTTTGCTAGCTTCCTCCTCCTTTAGTCTGCGTTTTGTTCTAACGTACGAGTGTAAATCTCCGAAGGATCGCTCAAAAAATACATACGCGTAGGAGTCACTGACCAAAATTTCAATAATCTTGTTGATGCCATCGTGTGGTGGCAAGTGAAAGGTCGGCGCTAGTGTCTCCCGGAATTTATTGACATCTATTATCTTGCAAGCAAGTTCTGTTCTTGTTTCAGTGTCCACTGCTTTGTATAAAGCACTTCCACCGGGACGTTCCAATAAAAGATATTTTCCAACCTTGCATATCTGCGGTAAATCATTTGTTCGCTTCGTCGCTTGATGCGTTATAGTCAAGTTTGGTAATGGCGTAGATTCAATATTTGTTTTGGATGCATTGCGCTGATAGGGATGGTACCGAGCCGTCGAAGAGTTCATTTAAAGCAACTCAATTTTCCTTCAAGTAAACTCTTTTTCGTTGTACGAATAAAGAGAAACGGAGGCGACCAAATCAGCAAAACAAGTCCGTATAGGGCCTTACGTGTATTCCGTTTTTTGCCAAGTAAGATGTATGACGTTGCACGCAAGTGGCGATGTGATGGCGTAAGAGACAACTCGCTGGGACACAAAAATTTGAGTCCTTTCGCCGTGTACTTCGACGTTCTTACCTTTGGCGATCGTTTGGCTCACTGGAAGGCCTTTCTGGCCTTCCTTCTAACAATCAAGGTGGAATACAAGTGCCATGATGGTGTAATACTCAACTCAATTCGATTGTGAAGTTTCGCAACGAAAATTACAAAAGACACATCAATTCAAACTGACGCAATGATGGTTTTGTGTTGGGGCTCCTCGAAGGCCCCCCGCTCCAAATAAGGAACTATGTCGTCATCATCAGGTCATCTGATGCTATTTGCGAGATATGATTGGTTCAAAAGACAATAGCTTTTGTTCATTGCGAGTGGCCTTTTTTCCGGTCGCTTTTCTTTCGATTTTCGCAAAAATTTGCATATTCGTGCAACAACTCATATTCAAACACGACATCAGATGTTCAATAAATTGCATCACGTTGAGAATTGATCGTATTCCGCGGAAGATATAACCTTACTTTGATTTCTTGCCAATGTTTAGGACTAAAATAACTTGGGATCGGAAATTCCTATGTGTTTCAAGTCACAGGATTCGAGCGTGAGCTCGCTATATTTTTCTCATGACGAATATTTGAAAGCTGAGTCAGTAGATGTCACGGAAGTAGATCACAAGACCCGAAACAGATGAATAATAGTACTAATTACTCCATTGGTTATAATCAGAGTCATCAATTCTTTAATCATTAGTTGCTTGGAGGCGGTGGGCTTTGTTATGAATGGAAAGAAAATTTCTAAGAAATAAACTATTAATCCGTGCAAGTGAAAAGTAAAGTACGAGAACGCTTATGAAGTAAACTTGTTCTCGATTATTCTTTTTAAAATACCCCTAACCTTGAGTGGCAGAGTAGGAATTTATTTGCAAAGCATACAGCTTGGAGTGGGAACAAAGCGGCTGCGGGTATGAAGAAAACTTATTATATGGCTAGCTCTGTGAGCGGGCAAGATGAACCAAATCGCGCGCTGTGATTGGCTACCCGAGCGGGCA
>OFHQ01000084.1_pt1 | contig 12112 bp, 9 predicted proteins | sample 1521071 | NCBI WGS metagenome assembly OFHQ01 (sample SAMN04272335, study PRJEB24112) | coral metagenome | biome: Coral reef; feature: Shallow seawater; material: Coral tissue | host: Coral | place: China: South China Sea | collected 2014 | reverse complement strand
GAGGTTAGGAGTATTTTTATGATCATGCTCGAGTACAGCGTGGGATATTCGAAAGCATAACAAATGAGGACAAATTTAGCAAACCCCAGTATTCTTGATTTGAAGGAATTGATAAGCGAACAGCACTATAAGAAAGGTGTGCCTCAGAAGTTGTTATGAAAATGGACAAACACAAGGGTCAAACCACAGACTGAAAGGTTAATAAAGTGTTAAAATTTCACCAGATAAAATCTCAGCTCAATTGCTTTAGTTTGAATGGTCACACACTAGGTTCAAACCACAGGCTGAAAAGATAATACGGTATTGTAAGTCGTACCAGATGGAAATCTCGCAATAGCTTTCATTCGAGTGGTCGCATACTTGGCTGTTATCTACCACAGTCACAATAAAAGATAGAACCACTTTCTACGTTATAATGAACAGCACCACGTGAAAGTATTTTTCGAAATTCTTCACCTGTATCGTATACTCTAGGGTTTCAAGTACAGACTCAACAAAAGCAACTTGCATTAACAGCAAAATAAACAGCACCACATGAGAGTTCAGTTCCTTAGCTTTTATTTGAATGATATTATGGTTTTATCCCTCGGGGCGGGAAATTGTTCAATTTAATTATCACGGATATAGCAAACAAGATGGCTGTTTGTTTAGTTTATTCAACTTTCAACAAGTTTTCATTTTTCCTTTTCAACTCTGGTAGTGTTTGCGTAACTTTGTTTGTGAATTCAGTCGACTTTGGTTAACTTCTTAGTTTAGCAAATTTTATTTTTGTGCGATACGATTGGTTCCCTTGAGACCAGTTTGCTGAAAAAGCCAAGAATATTGATTTTAATCTCCATGTAATCAGTGTACAATTTTTCCTGGCGATTTTAATAATCACGTAAAACAAACAAATCGCGTGTATGAATTCAAATTAAGCACTACGGACGCCAGAAACGGAGAACTGCAGATCAAATGCAAATAAGCGTCGGACACGAAACGTCGCAACCATTGTCGCTTATGATAATAAAGCCACGTTAAGACTCTGTTATTATCGGAGCTCAAGGAGTTTAAGATTCCGTCGGAGACAGGGACGCCTTGCCTATACGTTTTTGCGATGTGTTGTAACATGGAGCCCAGGTTCGTTAACACAAGTCTTGGTTTAGAGCTGGTTGCTTCGCAACGTTCTGTATTTTGTACTGTACAGTATGTGCAAAGGGTCGACTCACGCTACAGTTATGTTCGCTTCTCGAGTTTGGTTTGTTTTTAGCGCCTCAGTGTTTTATCGACAAGTTGGAAAATTCAGAAGAGTGAAGCTTAAGTGCCATCTCTCCATCACAAGTGCCGCTTTTGTTTCCTTTACGATGGCTACTCGATTCGCCGTGAGCGAGCAAATTGGCTTAATTAAGAGGAATCCGTTTAGCGGACGTTTGTTTACATTATGGATTCGTCAAGAGTCGTTTGAAATTGTTTGAGTGTTGCTTGCATTTCTCTCGAGCTGGAACGGGTCGTTGTTGAACTTGCATGCATGAAAAACTTTGCCTGATTCTGTCAGTCCCCGAAATTATTTCAGCAAAGTGACCGATATTTATCGCTTCATAACAGCAGTTACTCACCAACTGGCCCTTACCCGGTACATCAGCACAAATTTATTAAAATCGTAATGCATTGAACGCGTTAAGATGCCAATGACCTATTGCCTTATTGATTTTGTTTTTGATATATTGAAAGGTTCTTGGAGAATTATTCTTGAAATCTGTTCCAACGTCTTCATCTCTTTTCTTTTTTGCTCATACATACTAATTAGTTGCCCCATGAACTGCTTGTAAGCAGTATATAGTAAGTCGCGAGGGCAATATCGTTTCTCTAAAATGATTTTCATGAGGTGCTAAATCGTCAGTCAGCTTTAGAAGATCGTGTTTCAGTTTTAGAACTTTCGGGCGATATGGTCGGAAATAAAGCCTTTGACGACTGTAAACCAATACCCTTTCAGTGTGACTAATCGTTTTTGTTGTTTTGTTTTAACTAGAGATTCACCAAGGCTGTCTATGAGCGGAAGAAACCAGTTGAAGTTATGCTATTACAGAGCAAGCAGTTCTTGAAAGGCAGCGGTCAGCTTTTGTCGCCCACGAAAAAAGCCGAGCTCGACTCGAAGATGAGCATCTTAGAAGCGAGGTGGGGACGACTGCAAGCCGAGCTTGACAATCGGTACATGAGACTCGTCAGGATTCACGAGAAGTTGACGAAGTTTGAGGAACTGCTGCATCCATTCCTGGTATGTATAATTAACGAAATGTTTGAGAAAAGGAGAAACATTCTTTCCAACAAAGTTTTATCTAGCATACTAGTCAATCAACTATCGATCGATTTATCGTCTGGACACGGAAGATCAGCGACAATCGAACTGAGCAAAGTTCCCTACTTATCCGTTCACTTGGAAAAAAGTAACTGAAGCGAGTTATTCTCGCAACCAGCCTTGCCTTTCGAATGGTTAAATTTAACAGAAATAGAAAGAAAAAAAATGACTAATGTTTGTCGCACGAATAAAAGGCGAAAAGCGTAAAGAAATTGTCATTTTAAATACTAAAATAGGACCATGGTTTTTTTTCACTTGAAACCAAGAAATCCGCCTTACAGTTTCACCTCAAGATGACTTTATCAGGCGTTATTGTTTTTTGTAGTACATTTGTGTATATTTTTGTGTTTTGGAAAGAGCTGGAAATTTCTTGCACCAATGAATGAACTGAACTTTTAGTTAGGTCACGGTTCCATCATATCTTTTTGTAAGTTCAGTTTTGAGGGCAGACAGTAGCGAAGTGTCTCGAAATGTTTTCACCATGAATACGCAATCCGCTCATTTGACTTATCGTTAAAAGGCGGCTGATCTGGCTCAACGATTATGAAAAGATATAATTCAATTATATCCCCGCCGAAACAACAGACGAAAATCGACCTGTTCTTTTCGAGATCATTCTACACCGTGTATCTTAGTTCCCTATCAAGTACTCACTCCCCATATGTTAGTTCTATTACGATCTGTCTCAGTTTTCTCAAGTTTTAAAAATCCTATTGCGATTAGATTTGTACCCTCCGCTTTTAAAATGTTTTGTTTTTGCTATATTATCTCGGTGTATTTGCGAGGTTTCTGCCAGTTTTTTTGTGCGAACATTTTGCCTGTTGCAAAGTTAACATGATGTCTTCTACAACCGGCAAGAGAGATTTGGGTTCGAGGTCTGGCCAGGGTCACCCGGATTTACTAATGAACGTCTGTTTCTAATGAGAGCACTTGGTTTGGTTTTTAGGCTTGGCTTAAGAAAGCAGAGGATCAGGGAACCGCCATTCTACTTGACGCCAAGGATCTGCAAAGAGCGCAGGATAAACTGCACATCCACAAGGTTAGGGTGTTTTGATGGCGGAAAAAAAATTGAATTGAGCCGGAATTGTTTAAACTGTAAGAATATCCAGCCCAGTGTGTGGCATGAGGGATAAAGTAGTATGAGAATTGTCCAGTTTAGTGCTCAGTAATCTTACAAGGCTGATCTTCGGAAAGAATGGCACTCTGTGTGTCGGAACCGTCAGATTTGTCCGCGGATTGAGAGATTAACTCGACACGCTTTGTAACAATGCCAAAAATGCAAACGTTATTTTCCCGACAGCCAATCGTGGCTGTTAAATGCTATTTTTTATTCTATCTTCGTACTCCGCATCTCTACCGTGGAAAGAAATTCTTCAATCGTTTCTATTCTTCTAATATACTTCGAAGGTGACTGACATGATTTTCTGGAACAATACTTCCAAAGTGACTGGCACAATTTTTTAGAACAATATAAAAAGAGCTGAATCACTTATTGCCTGATCACCTTTTGTTGCATTTGACATTTTGATAAAGTAAATATTTACGGAAATAAGCGTCCGTAAGTCGAGTCGCACGAGGACGGATTTGTGTGCGTAGAATCTTTTCCTCCTTTTATCCGAGCTCTTAAAATCCTCAGTTTCTCAAATGGTTTCCATTCGCCTGCCCTCGGCGAAAACAAGTTTAACACTCGGTAAGGTTGTAATTTTTTTTTTCCTGCCTCATTGTAGCACTTTGTTGACGACGTAAAAGACCACGAGAGAGACTTGAAGGAAGTGAACCAAAGCGGAGAAGACTTTCTACACGAAGCCAAGGTGATTGTTTTTGATGTTACTTTCAATATAGCGCTTCCAGGTCCTATCTTTGATTATCAACCCATGCGTATCATTGCAGCTGATCAGCTTTGCGTCAAATTCACTTGGAAACGCAAACATTTAAATTTATGCGTTTTGTGATCGTATTTATTCTGAAGCTTAAAATGATACTCTTAGGTTATAACCTAGAGCTAGCAGCCCTAGAAAGCTAAACAAGAATATTTGCTGAACAGCTTACTGCTGTGTGCGTCAGTTTATGGCGGGTAACGTTGCTTTGCTTTCTTGTAAGACTGTGTACAGTTCCTATATTTCCTGCGCCAAATACTCGTTCGGTCGTCACGCTCAACCATCAACCCGCCGCCATCTTGGACAAAACTGCCCTAAGATGAGAAGCGCTGGGGACGAAGTTGAAAGGGACGCAGAATGATGCCAGAAAGTTATTTGTGTTAGTTTAACTCGTACCGCGGGAACGAGAATTTTAATCTTAATCAGCAAATTACCCAAATGACATCATACCAGTGCCCTCTTAGTGGAAATCTATAAATTGGTGACTTTATTTTGCTTGAAGGTCTTCCATGCAGAACTCGAGCGTTCTGTAGCCACGTTAGAATCCGCTGATGTCAAGTCGCCGACTCAAGTTATACCCGATCCGAATGAAAAGTCCTGGGTACTAGAGAACAAGCTTGCAGACATTAACGAACGTTACAACAGGTAAAGAATGTTACAAAAAAAAATTGTGCCTTATCTATAGGCCTAATGCGTTCTGACTTCTGACATCACGCATTCCACTTCAGTTACAGGATCACTCACGCATTCCATTTGTGCTACATCTACTAACTGTGACCGTATATCCCACTTTTGTGTTATCACCTGTGATCACGCATCCTAAAATTCAACATCCTGCTTGTGCTGTATCCGCGGTCGCCTATCTCATGTGCTACATCTCCTGTCACGCGTTTCTTATATACTAATTTCTTACTAGCATCATTTGACAGTTTTCTTGTATTCAAGAGCGTTGTGTGTTTCCTTGCAGGCTTCTATTGCTGCTCAGTGAACAAGGAACTATCTTGGACCGCTCGTGGCGTCAGTTACGCGAGTACGACAGCCAAGCTTCACAGGTGCTGCCTTGGTTAAACACTGCAGAGGACACACTAGCAAGATACATGGCACAGCCTATAAAACCTGATCCAACCGCTATTAAACAGCAAATCAGCGATCTTCAGGTAACCAGAAGTGAAGAAACACGGTTGACATATTTATATTTTTAAAAGAATTCGTTTGGGCCCCTGGGCTGTCCTATATGCGATCTATTTTCTTCGACGAATTGACAGAGTACAGGAGTAAATGATATTTGTGTAAGTCAGTGAAAAAAAAAGAAACGGTTTTTTGTAAAACATAAAATAAAACACAAGATAGAAAGGAAATGTATGTGAAACAGTATTTCAAATGAACGCAAATCGGCAGAGAATCCTAACAGACGAAGTGCTTAGCTTGGCCTAATGACGGTTGACTATTTAAGGCTTAGGACTAAGAACTTAAAGTAGGATAGAGAGGTTTGGATCCAAGATCTGGATTACAGGAGCACCGAGTGTGTTAAAAGTTGAGCCACACTGTCACTTTAAGTAAAAGTAAAGGAAAAGAGAACTTTCACTTAATTTGACCAGATCAAAATATTACCAGAAGAGAAATAAGTTGTACTCTTTTTACAATCCTACTGTGTTTTTGTTCTCTTGTTAGGCGCTGCAAACAGACGTGAATTCTCATCAGGCGGAGATCGTAGCTGTTAGCGTGCTCGGTCACAGCGTCGAAGGGTTAATTCGCGGCCCCGAGTTTGAGCGAGGAAAGTCGATCAATCAGCGATACGATGAGCTGTGTGCGAACATGTCTGTGTACCAGGCCAAGCTGCAGTCCGCACTCACCAACTCACAGAACTTCAAAGATGGATTAGAAGTCGCTATAAAGGCACTGACCGAACTCAAGAAACAGCTGGATAAGCTACCACCCGTGTCACGCAATCTCGTTGAACTTAGAAACCAGGCGCAACAGTTTAAGGTAATGTGGCAAAGGCTACGCGCGTTCTGTTTGATCGGAAACTGTTTTGCCTAACTGAATGAGAGAGAAAAAATTGCCGCGCGAAATCCCGTGAGCGAGATGCGCGCTTCTCGCCCCCAGGGCCTTTTTCCCACGCCGTTTCCTTATTAAGGGTAAGAAGGACCACTCGTAGCCTAATGACTACTGGATTCTTTTGTTTTCAGATTCTTCAAGTGGAAGTGAATCGCCATGGCACGTCAGTGGAAGCTCTGAACGAGATGTTCCAGTCACAGAAGAAGAAACATAAAGAATCCAAACTAAAACAGCTTAACAAACTATGGGTTGAAGTGATGGAAAGATCCGACAAACGAAAGGAAGAACTGAAGAGTGTATTCATAATGATCGCGAAAGATTTCGAACGCTGGGAACTGGGGATGATCAAGAGACTTGACTCTGGTGAACTGGTGACAAGTGATATACTCGTGTTCGAAGAGAAGCTGCAGGTAAGTTGTACTCGGTTTTAGTTTTTTAATGTTCATTGTTCAAACTGTGAATTCTCCTTATTAATAGCCACACATTTCATTCATCGTTAGCTCTGAGAATTTAAAGCTGCATTTTTCATTAAATGTTCCCTCTTTGGTTGTTGTCTTTATTCTTGTAACATGTATAGTTCGTGAACTGTGCAAGGATTCGGCACTAGTTTTCGAAATCCTTTCCACGCCTTTTCACATAATTTTGCCTCGCGTCGACGTGACCAAAGTCACGTGTACACGAGGATAGCGGGTGGCTTCGCTGCATTCCTGTGGAAGAATTTTAATTTTTTCTGGGATTTGTTTTGACTGATAAGGATTTGTCAACGCTCGTAACAGAATATCACGTAACGCTATATTTCAACAACTTCTACAAACGCTTACAAGTAACGCTTTACTGGTTTTTTTCTTTTGTTGATTAGCATTTCCAAGATGAAGTTGAAAAGATGCGCCCAGCTTTCCAGTCAGTGAATCAAGGAGGTCACGAGCTGATAAATCTGGAGAAGAACAAACAGCAGTCGATCATTCTGGAAACGTTAGATCGCGTCAACAAGAACTGGCAGGCTTTGGCCATTAAACTGCTAAACACAACGGCTAAGTTTGATGAGTTACAGGAGCAATCAGAGAAGTTTTACTCAGTCTACAAAAGCGTCGCTGTCTGGTTGGACAACATTGAAGTGAGGCTAGTTTCCATACCCCCTGTGGGTCTCGACCCTGATGTGCTCAGCACACAGATGAAAGAACAGAAGGTAATACGAGAGCTATGATGACTAGTTGTAGAAAATACGGAAGCGAAAAATACAGTGGGGGAGGGGGTAAAGAATTGGAAAAATGTTGCTGGAAATTGAAAAAATTGAGATTAAAACTGAAAATTCGGGTCCGATAGGGATTGAGAAAGTGGAATTTCAAGTTATTTTTAGAACGCAGATACGGAGTGATACGTAAAGCACAGGACAATAGGCCCAAAATGCCAGATCCTCATTCCTTAGAAGAAAGATCAATTTCGATATATTAAAATTCAACCTAAAACAAAAGACCTCAGTACGAGGCTCTGGGGAATAACTACAGAGTTTGTGGGGTTTATTACTCAGAGACTCGTGCTTTGGTCTTTTGTGTTAGGCTGATGTTTAAAATCAGTTAATAGTTTTCGAATCTCTTTAAGGTAGCCAATTCACATTATCAACCCAGTTGATAAAACTAAATTATCCTGTAATACTCCCCATCGACGTAGCACCACAGTTTCTTTAGAAACTTACCCCCTTTATTGATTTGTAATATATCGAAATTCGTCTATTGGGCCCGGCTCGACTTTCCATCACCAACTCTCCAAATGTTCTCAAGGGTATTAAAGAAGCTGATCCCTCCCGAGTCTCCTTGGAGACTAAGCGTCACCATTTGACACCAGGATTGAGTTATGATTGGATAGTGGGTGCCGCTCAGTTTAAACTGCTGGCCACGTACAGCTTGCGCGAGTTACCTACCCATCTTATCTCTATATGTGAATGTCCAGCTCCCTTGCAGTTTTAAGAATCCGGACAAATATGCCGGAGATTTTTTTTCCTGAATTGATGGTTTCGGCTAACGTGTTTACATCCTTGTTGCCTCTCTATTCAGATCACATGATGATTCATTTTGAGAGGTTCACAATTGCTCCGTTTGTCATACTCCCGTGCAATCATGTGACAAATTTGTGACAAATGTGTGACAAATGTGTGACAAATTGCATAATGGTTACCTCCTGAATGAGTCGTGGTGTGATCTAAATTGGGTGGCAACAATGTCAACACGTTAGCCGAGTCCTTCTATTCTTGGTTTTCATGTGACGTAATCATATTCCAAAATTAAATATTACCTTTCCTCCTGAGGTTTTAGTTTCACAAGATAAAAGACCCTATAGGAACTTGACATGTCACAATGTTTTAGCTCGACAGGGTTCTTTTTCTTGTAATAGAGCACGTTCGAATTTCCAAGCTTTTACGTTGCGTGACATGAAAAGGGTGGTCCGAGAAGGCTGTCGGTCGCGTAGGTCAAAAGATGAGTTATCGCTTTAGTTTTTGCAAACTAAACAGTGCTTGCACCAGAATAAGCATTTATTTAAATGTGGCGGATGTCTAGAGCAGTAATGTTTCGTTTCAATAGCAAAACTCATGGACAGATGTTTCTTTTACTTTACGGCCGCCATGTTTGTGTCCCTCCGAATGGCACAAATATGGCGTCTCCATACAAAGCTCTATAAATTTGGGTGATATACTTCTGCAAATAACCCGCGAATGAAAAATTGACGGGTTCCTGGTTGTGATGACGTTTTTGACTTTTTACATTGCAGGCGTTACAGAACGAAGCTGTGCAGTACAAGGCTCAAATCGATCTCCTTGTGGGCTTGGGAAAGGTCATCATCAGCATTACAGCTCAGCAGCCCAGTGACACTCCTCAGTCCCCTCTCGAGGAGGACTTGACATCAGTTCGTACGCGGTACGATGAAGTGTGGAAACGCCTGGAAACGCGCAATGTGACGTTAGAAACTACAGTGTTACAGATGGAGAAATATAGGAGACTGGTGAGGAATATAACCATTTTCCTGGGACGGACTGAAAAGACACTGGGAAAGCTGGAACCTGTAGGGGGAGATACGGATACAATCAGGCGACAAATATCTGAACACAAGGTAAGATCCAGGGTCCAAGCGTGGCACTGCACGACCATCCAGGTAATATTATTCCAGGCAAAATGAAAATGAGAACGAAGGACCGACAGACCGACAGACCTACAGACTCGACCACCGACAGACAGACGCGACGTTTGTGAAGGTAACGCTGCGTGACGATCTATGAACAGCACGTACACTGTAGCAATACCCTATTTTTTTCCCCGCTGTGGACCCCTCATGAAATCATGTAGAGTAGATTGGAATTGGTTTCGCTTCTTGACAGAACTTTGTTACATGTAAAAACAGAGTTGCTTTCGCTTCCTTATATGGTCTGATAAGGAAAATCAAAACATGATGATAATCTGTGATAACAGAACCGTTGTCGATTTGTTTTCTTAGACTCTTCAGAAAGAAATTGCCCAGAACAATGGAGATGTTGCGCTACTGTTAAAGGCGGGAAATGACTTGTTAGAAGGTCGCGAAGGAGCTGCTGGAAGCGACGAAATCCAGGCTAGTATTAATGCCCTTGACAAGCATTTTTAACATAGGCCAGTGTCCTTGTGTGCAGCAAGTTGTGGAATGAACGAAGTGTACTCTAAACACTAATCTTGAGTCATTGCAGAACAATTGTAACATCCTAAACAAACTGTCGTATGTAATTGTTTAAATTTTTTAACTTGCCTTAACCCTTTAAGCACCAAGGGGCGTCCCTTTGACGAGTAAAATCGTCTGGCGTTAGACGGAGTAAAATCTACAAGTCACTCTTGTGGAGTTAAGGATCAAGGAAGATAGTTTTTTAACCCTTTAAGCCCCAAGGGGCGTCCCTTTGACGAGTAAAATCATCTGGCGTTAGACAGAGTAAAATTTATAAGTAACTCTTGGGCAGTAAAGGGTTAACGTATTGCAACATGACATCTGTCCCTGTTTGTAGGAGGAGATTGCTAACGTTCGAGGTCGGATGGAGTTTATCGTGGTCGCGTCAAATGAGCGACAAAAGGAACTGGAGAGCACATGGAGCACGGTCAAGAACCTTGACGAGTCGGTCCAGTCTCTCACGGTCCAGATCAAACAACATACTGGAGAAATCGAATCTCTGTTACAAGAGGAAGAGCCCAAGAATCTGAGCAGGCGTGTCAAGGTAAGGGGGTCGTTTTGACATATTTGTCTTAGGGTTGCTTTCACATGTTGAAATGTATAATCAAAGAATAAGGAAGTAGTCATCCATGGTCATCTATGCCATCGAAACGCATTTCGAAGGAAACCCCCGTCTTTGTCTATTCAGCTTTAGGCACATGCGACGTAGTTATGATAACGTCTTCCTGTCTTTTGCTTTCTGAGAGTCAATTTAGAATTCAACGCATTCCAAAACAGATACATTCTTTGGGACTTTATGTGTATTTAAGGTAACAGATGAAATCCCGACCGCTTTTAGTTAAGTTCAAGAATTACCCCTTGATGTCTGGGGAAACTTGAAAAAAATTTTCTGTACAAGCACTAAACTATGGTTGGTATTTTACTGTACTTTACGCATTTCAAAAATTTTCAGCAGGGTTTAGTAAAAAAGCTTAATTATGATCACAAATTAGCGTAGACTATTTCAAGTTTGTCATTTTTAAACCCGTCGCAATCTTTCCCAGTCTTAGCAGTCCTCACTCCTTTTCATTTTTCTCGTTGTCATTTTACCTTATTAAATATCCCATGGTAATCGTCCGTGTTATTCCAAAGGTTTTGGATCAGGAGGTGACCAGACTCAACTACCAGCTTGCGAACACGAATGAGACTGGACAGGAAGTGGTTCGACATCTACAGGATACAGATCAAGACCCAAGCGTTGTAATAGACAAGGTGGACGGAATCAACAACCAGTGGGACCAACTACAAGCCAAACTTCTGGAACTCAGAAATCGCGTTGGAGACAAGGTGAGTCTAGAAAGATTGTACGCGTTATAACTCTCACTCTTCACGTTTCACGATTCACACTTCATGCATCACCCTACACTTTTCACACGCCACATTTTCACGTTCCATTGTGTGACCATTTGAGAGAAGCAGTTAGGTAGCCTGCATGCCAAGTGGTGTCTCGTAGAAATAACGTGACAGTCACGCTGTTTGTGGAGCCTGGTGACGGTGAACTGCAGGTTGAGGTAAATACTTTTTTTGTATAGTTTAGTAAAATGCTACCCAACATCAACTTGTAGCCAGTTTGACGGTTTGTTTGATGAGCTGGGTTTACAATCCCAACTTCTTAGTGCACTGAATCCTGCAAATCGAATCTTGAAGAATCATCCGCGAGATTGCTATGTAACGAATGCGGTTAATGTAAAATGCAGACTGCATGTTAAGGCTAACGCTAGTCCTGACCAAAAACTAGTCTTAACCCTGTAAATTAATTCCAACTAACATGTCTAAAATTAAGCGCTACTCTAAAAACTAATTCTATCTGTTGTCCACTTTTACACTGACCGGTTTCGTATGTTACAGAGCTCGGAAAAAACCCCCGTCCGGTCGTCCGGGACAAGTAGATTTTCCCTTCGGGCAAGCAACTTTCTCTCCTTCCTTGCCCGACGGGCAAGGACCCAGCTGCACACAAGCCGTTCGTCGACTAAGTTTTTGATAACGATTTTGAGAAGAAAACTGGGTAAGCTTTAGGTTCAAGGGTAATCAAGTGTTTAGATGAAGCTTGACGAAAATTACAATTTATATAGCCTGCGTAGCTAAATAACTTTATTTCGCGCACGCCTGCAATACCGCCAGCTAC
>OFHQ01000083.1_pt1 | contig 12140 bp, 8 predicted proteins | sample 1521071 | NCBI WGS metagenome assembly OFHQ01 (sample SAMN04272335, study PRJEB24112) | coral metagenome | biome: Coral reef; feature: Shallow seawater; material: Coral tissue | host: Coral | place: China: South China Sea | collected 2014 | reverse complement strand
AAGATGATAATACACATGTTTAATTATCCCAAAAAATCCCGTCGTTAGTCAGGTTCTCTGACCAATACCGCTATTTCATTTATTTTTCGATCCAAAAGCAGCGAGTAACTAACATAGATTTGTTCACTGAGTAATATGGTATGCTTAACCTTGGAGGCTTCTTCTAAATTTGCATTCAGTTTTGTTGTTGTGGCGGCTGACTCTGGAGTGATTGTCTGTCTGAAAACCACCTTGGCTACCGGCAGATGATGACACTGCCACACGATATTGTGGCTGTGATAACTAGAAGAAGAAACGCAGCAGAAAAAGAGCACCTAAATGAACAGAAAAGAGTCACTTTGGTGTGGAAAGAAATTTGAGAGCCGCCGAACAAAGCGATTTGTAAGCCTGAAAACTTGAATAAACATGTTGTCGTCGTGGTAGCCTTTAGACTTTGATTTAAACATCACTTTGACGGTGTTTGTGATTATCTTTATTTTATTCAGTGGTAAAACAATAAACGAAGCCAACAGCAAAGTCCAATCGCTTACAGGGCAGAAATTAAAACTTTCATTTTGTCATATTAACGTGACAGTTTGCGGGTAGTTTACTAATTTACATTTTCATTACCAAACGTTTGGACTGCGAAGACGTATCTGCCCTTTCCTGCCCACGTGCTCGTCGATGATGTTCAAAGAAATAACGCAAATAGTGAGATGACATAATTTTCGATGTCATTACCATTGTAAACTCGAGCATTGTTCACATTGGAATATCAAGACTTGATAACTTGTTTGAAAAGGACAGCCCAGCTTTCTTTTGAAAGTAGATTTGTTGTTGTGGCGACCCTTCTTATTTTCAAGAATTTTGAGCAGGTTAACTGACAGCAGTGAAGAGCCAGTGTTAAAGTAGTGCCATTGATAAAGCCTTTCTGGTGACATCTATTCCCGTCTGTGCTTGCCCACTAAAGGTGAGCAAAGCTTCAAGAAATTTTTTAAGTGCCACCTTACAAAAAGAAACAGTTTCGCATTGTGTTTCTGTACTCGTTGGAAAGGAGGAGGGCTTCTGAACAAACAAGGATTTCCACTTTTCAAAAATTAAAGTTTGTTTTTCCTTGTAGTTCAATCGTCGATGGTGACACGTATTCTCTAGAAGATATGTTCTAATCCATGTTTTTTCAACAAGGAAAATATACGAAGTCGCTTGGCCTTGTTCTTTGTAAGTGTTTTCTTATTATAATGAGACAGCTAAAAAATTAAGTCATCAAGTCAGATTTTCCTTTTAGCTCGGAAATCACATAAAGCGTTTTATGCATTTGCAACGATCTAGGTAACGAGCTTTGAGCAGTGCAAAATAACAAATTTCGGGGTTTTTCTGTCATTAGTTACACAGTCAAATTATTGCTGCGTGTCTGAATGCATTTCAGGTAATCTGTTTGAGCACTGGGCTCGTTGGAGAGTTTTTGCATTGTTATATAAATAGTAGAAGGCCTGTCAAATTGTAACGTCAAACAGCCATTGAAAAGCCCCACAAAATGAATTATTCTTTTTTCTAGTGTTCAAGATCATTACGCGCTTGGACCTTTTTTAAATGCAGTTTCAAGACATTTTCTTATGATTTCACTATAGTTTCTTTTTCGAAGATTTGTAATCTGCCAATTGCTGATCACATTGTTAAATATAATATTAGTAAAATATGTTTTAAATAGAACTTATCCAACTTATAAACCCATTTCTTTAGTGCGTAGCAAACAAACCTTTTAGTTAAGCATCCCTTGTATTGTATTTGCAATCATTTCTCTTTCTCTCACACTCGCCCACACGACTTGTAAAGTCGCTGGTTCAATAGACAATCAGATGGGTCTTTTCACGACGCTTTTTTGTAACACTTGTTTGTCCAAATGCGGGTGTTGTCTTTGCACGGTATATACGAAGAGAAAGGGTAGACAATCAATGGTTGCGCCTGAAACTGCACGGCGTCAGTGTGTTGTAAAAAACTTTTCACTGTCATGTTTTTATTTCTTGTGCTTTGATTGCTTATCAGACGCCAAAACTGGCGAACTTCAGTGCCACCTAATAGCGTTGCCCTTTTTTTAAATTATCATCATAATTATAAATCTACTAGGGCTATTTCTCATAACAGTGATGTGACATTTGTGTTGACGAGATGGACCGCTAAGTTTTTGCCGTCACCTCACTGGGGTACTCGAATGAATCATGAATCATTTTCAAGTTTATTTTTTAGTTTCTCTATGGTGGGTTCACGTCCTGGTATCAGTTGAATGTGGCTGTTCACTCACAACGGCACAGTTACCTGTCTTTTCAAGGTTATTGCTGCCATGTTGCATTGGAATCAAATCTTAAAAAAAAAATCCCAAATCTTGTCACCCTGTTGCAATTTCAGTCTGCATTGCTCTTCTGTCCCGTTCAATTGTGCGTCATTGAGGTGCTCGTCTGAAGCTTAGAAGCTTGTGAGCTCGATATTGTTCCGGTAATCGTCTGACTGATCACTACAACCTCATTTTTGCCTCTACTGTAAGTGATATTTCATTTGACATTTCTGTGAACAGTGCGAGCAAATTATTTTAGAACGGTCGACTACAATGAGACCAGAGTGATGAAGTCCAGATTGCAAACGACTGAAACCTTCTTAGCAACGACTGAAAAGACTGACTTTGAGAGTGAATTGCAGCAAATGATTTAAGCCTTTGTCTTTTCTAAGCAATTTTTACATTGTTTATAGCTAGCTTTAGTTTTTGCATGTAAAAGAAAATGGTTAGCTTTTAATACTTGATTTTTTGATGTTTTTTCGCTTTTAAAGTAATATGCCGAATTTTTCTCCTTTTTCCCCACAGAAGGACAATTTTCGCGTTGTATTGTACGAGACAAATTCATTGCTAGATGTTAGCTTTGCGGAAAATGAAGACAAACATGACACTGTTTAAAATTCTGTTTGCTAAGACGGTCTGGGCAAAAGAAAATAGGATAAAGAGCAATTTCTTTATTGAAGAAAGGTTTAACAAAAGTAAACATTTACAATTCAGAAATGGCATTTGTTCGTTGCCGAAGATAAAAACGGCGTTTTCTTTTGCCCTGTCACGGCGTTTTGTTTTGACCGGCTTCTTTTAGATCTTTGTCAAGTCTTACCTAGAAACAATTCGGATGTCGAAATAGCATCTTGTCCACAGGAATTTCAAAGTAAATACCTTGAAAGAATTAATCGAACTTGATGAGAAAAAGTCCTGTTTTGGACTCACCGCTTTTTCGCTGTTTATTTTATGCGCTGACAGTAATTTGTTATTGTTTTAAGCCCTGCTTAAGAAAAGTTCCGCTTCGTTGACAAAAGTCCACTTCGGGATTCCTAAAAGCACTATCGAAAACAATCAAAAGAAAGTTCCCACACTCGTTTTAGTGTGTGACATCATAACTCCTCGAGCGCTCCACGCGCGGATTTTAAAGACAATACCATCTTGGTAACCACTCTTTAACAAGGTCAATAAAAGGATGCACTATGCAAACTCGGCGACTGTCTTTTTACAGGACAAAAAAGCATTTAACGTTCACTTGAATAAACAAATGACCATGGACGCCAAACGTATGTTTTTCTTTCATTTTCTCTGGGCTTAATTTATGTTATTGGCCCGGGAGGCCGGTTCCGCTGCGGTGGAGTTCGTGAACCACATATGTGTATTAGCTCTTCGCTTATCACCTCGTGACATTTGTTTGTTTGTGCGATGGGGAGAAAGGATACTCGGATTACAGATATGATCATGTGGCTTTCTTAGGCTTCCGCTATTACCACTCAATTGAATACACAAAGCTTGACTGGTTAAAAGCATCGGGTTACCGTAACTTTAAAATCCAGACCTCGGGCCTCCCAAGAATATATTTACCCGTTCGTAAGGAAACGAGCGCAGTTTTCAGAGTCAGTCACCGCTCGATAAAAGTACGCGCATAGTTTTTTCCCTATGATAGTTTCAGCTTTCCGGAGTGAAGAATTTTGTCTTTGCGTGGGCACGACGGAAAAGAGAACAACTTCCTATAAGCTTATGGTTCGTTTTGCTTTTTCAATCAATCGCTCGTGATGATCACTCTTATTTTCGAAGCTGGCTTTCTGTATGTTTTTCTTCGGTCCTGTAAAAACATTTTACCTCGCGGTCACACAGCGTCCAACTGTGTAAGCATCAATCGGGTCGATGCTTTTAATTCTTTTCACTCCATTTTACGAGCATCAAAACCCAAAATAGTAGCTGCTGTTAACATGTGTTATGACATGTGCTTGGTCGATAAACGCTATTCAATGCGTACAATGCATCTTTTGTGATTTAATTGCTTTATTTAAAGAGATGTGAGCCTCAAACAAAAGCGCTGGATACATGTGAATTATGGTGCTTTGTGTGAAAATGGACGAGACAAATAAATACACTTCGAGAAAACGGCGCGAGATAAAGAAGTGTTGTGGTTTGAACCTCCTGGGGGCTAACCACATTTTCACTGGCTTAACGCCCATCTTCTGTCGTCGCCGGCGATTTTGACGCCTGATAAAAACGAGCTCTTTCAAACCCCCACGCCCAAGTCACGAAACAGAACTACGCGCACGGGACAAGCGGGCGAGCGATCATTCAAAATGCGCGTGCTTTATATTTGAAAGGCTTCCCTCTTCTTGTCTAGTATCGACCTTTTGTCCAGACAATAAAACGATTGCTTCTGTTGTGTATCACTGCTTTCTTTTCTTCTTTGCTTGTTGAGTTTGTAAAGAGAGGGCGAAAGGTTGAACCGTTTCCTTCGCGGCGCCATTGATAGCGCGAAAGCTCTGTGCTCGAACCCAAGACCTTGAACCCTGACAGAAATCATAACGTGCAAGGACGGGAAACCCAATCTTTTTATTGCCCAAATTTCCTTCTTAAGCACCGCTCATTGTGATTTATTGTAAGAATAACACAATAATGGAATATCCTTCACGCGTCGACCCAAGCAGTATTTTCGAATTCAAACTTACAGTAATCTTTCAATAGGCAAATTAATTGATGCGCACTTCGCTAGTTGTCCGTGCGGCATTCCGCAAAATATATTAATGTTGTTATCGACGAGGAAACTTCTGACTTACAACTACGAGCGCTTTTAAGTGAACTCAACGTACTTGAATATATTGTGGCTTCTCCTTAATGGTTTTCAATTTCCTCAAAGTGATATGGCGATATTTGAGAAGACGCCCGCATGTAAAACGAGAAACCACTGAATATATTTAACGGAAAATACAAAAACTTGTCGCATGAGAGGTCGCGCTGGCTTAGCTAAATCACTACACGTCTTGGATTTGACGGGAGTTTATTTCCACCCTAAAATTAAAGAGTACAGTGAAAAAGTGTGCCTTCTTACAGGCAGGGGACAAACGCGTTCTTCCAGCTTGGTCGCGCTCGTGAAACAGTATTGTACAAGATTACATACGGTGGTACATAAGGTGAAATTACTTAAAACATGAATGCAAAGAAAACATTTGCTTTTTACACTTAATTCTTTTAAAGATACGTGACAATTTTTTCGTGAGTATTTTTTTGTTTTTATCTTGATACGCTTTGAGCAAAAGCTCGTGTTGTTTTTTATCGCGCACACAACTGCGCGAATGAATGAACCATTATTCAACGGTGCCTTGCGCCCTCAAGTACGAACCAACTATGATGTTTTGTTCATCGCCGTGGCTAGCTTTATGTTGAAGTGTATTTGAACTATAACTACGGTAATACATATATACGTTATGCTAAATATCTTAATAAAATAAGGCTGAGATGCTCTAAAACTGTGGTATTTGCACGGCTTTTGCCAAAGGAGGGAAAACACGAAGCTTTCCCTCCCAAGCAGTTAACTCGTAACACACAAGTCAAAGAATGGCGTGATGTACAAGTACGTTCGAATTGTCTAGAGTCCTACTAGAGAATTTGTTAACGTGGTGAGCATATGGCTATCGTGAAGTCCGTGGGTAAATTCAGTCGCCGATACCGGCGCCATCGACTCGTGCGTCATCGCAGCCATAAGAGTAGGGTCGTCCACCTCCAGCTTGACTGGAACAGGAGTGTGGGTACCGGGCATATGTGCTCCGTTCATACATTGAGAAAAGTCGGGTATTCCACACTTTTTCACGTCATTCAGCATGGCCTGCTTGTCAGGGTTCAACATCTGCTTGGTCCTGATGTCCACGGTTGATTCCCTGCTTGAAATCACGCAAAGGCAACAATTAAGATGATAACAACAAGCGCGTACCCTTTCTACATAAATGCGCTTCCTGTCTAATCCTTGTCTTCTTTCAATAGCGCTTCACTAAGCTCCTAACATATAGGCATTCCGTGCAAGTATTTTATTCCTAGATCGATCACAAGTGCAATTTATTACGGTGAATGATATCTAAGAGCAATGGCTCAATCATACAGCCACGACTTGGCCTTCAGCAGAGCTTGTCAGCCAGGTTGTCGATATCAAAACACACTGCTTCGAGCTGGCTGGTTGTTTTTTTTAGAACCTTATCAAGAAGAGGGTAAAATCAACTCCTTCGTATCCTCTTCTTTTTGGCTTGGGAATAAATCAACTAGCGAACGCGGAAATTTCAGGTATTTTATTGCGGTCATTTTCCTCTCGCGCACGCGGTTGTGTATATATCTATGTTTGATGTGTGTTGAAAACGATCCCCCTTCTTTACGAAAATTTAATTTGCATGAAATGAACAGCTAGTTACAGTTTAAGTCGCTAAATCAACTTCCGACCCTCGAGCAGCTCAATAAATTCTCTAATCGAGGCGAAATTGAAAGGAAAAATTATGCCCAAGATTTTACCCACCAGAATTGAATCTTGCACGCACGGGCGAGTTTGCGCTAATATGAGCTGGCTAATTTAGTATTGTATGTCAAAATAAGCTTTACAAAGTGACTGAGTTGAAGGTAAACGTTGGTAAGCTCAAGCCATAATAGGTCGTCATCTCATGAATGAAAGACTAACCTTATTTTTGCTTCCGCGGCGCGGTCCCGCTGTCTTCTGTTCTTGAACCAGTTGCTAACTTGTGTAGTGGTTAGACCCGTTGCCTCGGCTAGCTCCCGCTTCTCTCGAGGCGATGGGTAAGGGTTATGCGAGTACCACTCTCTCAAGATGTTCCTCGATTTCTCCTTGAAACAGTAGCTAGTTTCCTCGCCGTCCCAGATCGTCCTCGGGAGAGGAAACTTGCGTCGAACGCGATACTTCCCCACGGCTCCAAGCGGCCGGCCGCGAAGTTTTTCAGCTTCGATATAATGAGCTTTTAACCAGAGGGACTGCAGCTTGGGATGCGAGCTCGGAGAAAATGTGTTGTTTTCCAGTATGCGGTACAGCTCCTGGAAGTTGCCCTGGTGAAAGGAAACCAGTGCCTTTGCTTTTAGCACGCTCTCGTTCTTCTGGATGGTTTCGCATTCTGGAAGAGACCACAAAAATCTTCCGAGGCGTTCTATATCTCCGCTCTGTTGTAGAACTTCACAGACACACGCGACCTGCTCCGGCGTGAAACTGAAGGTTGGCAGCATATTCTGTTTCTGGGATGCTGTACAACGCCGGGTACGGTTTATCCTTTCACTTCTTTGTATTGTCTATTTGTCTGAACTTAAGACGGTACTCGCTCTTTATAGCTGCTTGGAATCAAATTGCACACAGTTAAAAAGAAAATGTCACCCACTAGCGCTCAGACTAATTTTCATTCACTGGCGTGACAATGTCATTATTAAATTAAGATTAGAACTTGAACTCTGCTTTGTGATTGGTCAATGCTTGCCATCCAGATGGTTTATATTTTTTCAGTAGATGTTAAATCAAACACCATAGAAACAATGTCAATCGCTTTCTTTGCGTCTTCAAAAATTGCCACTTCCGCTGGAACATGGGCCCTTGAGTAGAAAGACTTACCGACAAGCCTCAAACACAATTAGCTCGCTCGTCGTGTTCTGAAGCCATTAGTCGATTTTAAATTAAATCCGCTGGTAAAGCTTGGTAATTTTGAACTCTGCAACTCCATGGCCAGTGAAATGTTGTGTTTGTAATAGTATACGCGGATCGTGTTTCTTTTCCGAGGCGCTGTTTGTTATGGCAACTTTGCAAAACCGAGGCGCAAGAAATAGTAGGCGCTGAATTGTTTACATCAAGCTATTACCCAAAAGATGCTAATTTAGAAGGCTAATAATGTTATGAGAGACGGGCGCGAACAAAGGGAGTGTTTATTGATTTTGCGAATTTATCGTTGTCGAAATGTCAGCCGAGCCATCAGCAAATTTTGTGTTAAACAATGGCCTGTCTTCCTCGGCTAATCCAGGTGTTATCCAGATTGTCTCTTCGTCTTCGCGTTTAGAAAACATGTATAGATGTTCGCTTTTTATGAGAGCACGTTTCAGTTTACGATATAGCTGTTTATTTTTTTTAACCAGAGTTCATTCGTTGTTGAGATCCGAATAACCATCAAGCGATACAGTCATTATCGAACGGTTGTAATCTACGTTTACAATATCCATGTTTTGCCTGAGGGAGTTGAATGAAGGAAGAACCAAAGCAGAACATTCCTTTGAAAAGGAATGCGAATAAAATAACCCTTAACTCTCTCAATGACATTCGCTCCGAACGCATGGAGTCTTTCCGTGAACTCGTTGCCAGCTGATGCTTTGTTTTAATACTGCGCTTCATTTACTTCTCACAATATTCACTACAGCACTCTCTTTTTTCTAGTATAATTTTGGAAGTATAAACTTTGCTTTGAAAAGATGCAAGGTTTAAGATGGCTCACTCCTCGTAGATAAGAAATCAACTCTTAAACAAAAATTAAGTGAACAGATAAACATTGAAGATGAACGCGTGAAGATGTAAAACCTACCGCCTTTTAAAGGCTATTTTTGTAATGCTTTAAGCACCGAAAACACAGAATGACGTGATCGAAATTTAGACAGCCGAGCTAAGGCAAATTTACGTTCTATTTGGTTTAATTCAAGGCAGTTTCCATTGAAATAAATAGACGACTGGCTAGCTCCAGTGGCAAGTTGAACATCAGATATGCTTGTTAAAAAGCAATCTGCCCAATACAAGCCTTGTGTATTGATGAAAAACATCTCGAAACCTTAAAGTTATCGTTGGAATCATGCAAGAAATTGAACCCATTCGAAAGTACACAAACGTTCGTGTTTAATTCCACTTGCACATTTTCCTGTTTTGAGAGAGAACCATAAACCTTTGAAATTTGAGACGTTTTATTCTTTCTTGCTAAGTGTGCCCGTCCATTAGAGAGAAATGATAAAATGAATAATTTATGAAAGATTTGACAGCCCATTAGGGGCAGGTTGTGACAGTGTGAGCGTGTGCAAGAGATACCTTTCTACCCCGTTTCAATTTCATCTTGTTTTAATTTCTTTGGAAAAAAAATAAACCTCTCTGGTTGTTTTGAAATCGTATACATCCGCCATGCAGAACGAAATTCCAAAATTTCCTCTCCATTCAAGATTTACCCGCTATTTTTACATTTCTATTTCCAAACAGTTGCCATCACAATACGGGACTGCGTAAAAGGGGATCTTTGTCCTGCACATGGGAAATACAAACAGTTAATTTAAACTCTCTTGTTTACAAGATTGCTATCATTATATAATTATTTTCGACTAAACATCGGGCTTAAAATAATTTGAAACCAGTTGGGAATTCTGCAACATGCTGCCAGTTTCTTTCTTTTAGGCCCACCCACCCGATTCTTTCCTTTGTCCCATTCATTAAAAACATTTTCTATTCTAATTAAAAAGAAACTTGAAAGATCTTGTCAAGTTATGTCGGTTAATTTTTATTAAAAATGTTTCTGCTTCTCCACTTTCGTACCCATATGATAATATGTTGTTATCCCCCTCTGAATCTATTGCCTAAATCTCTCTTCCTGAAAAACACGCTTAGAGGTTATCTTTCTTCGAACGCCTAAAGGAAATTCATCTATACCATATTTATTATTGTTTTTTCCTTTTGAAGGAAGCCATTCTATATGAGATAAGCACACAGCGCAGCGTATTATCTTAAAGGAATTACACTCTTTGATACTAATGCTTGCATGTTAAATAAGTATCGCAAACCCAAAGACCTGTATCAACAATTCTTATTCTTTGCTATCGGCTCACTTTACATAGATATCCACAATGTTGGTCGCGTGTGGAAAACGTGTCCGAAATTTTGGATCGCTTTTCCCGCCGGACCCCCTTTCATCAATGCTATGGCTTACTCCGATTATTGCTTGTGATAAAGCTGTAATATTATTTCCCGGCTTGTTACAGGCTTAACGTCTAGTTATTGTCTTTTCTGACATGTAACGTGAGGCAGGATTCTCGTTTTACGTTCATTGCAACAAAATGACACAAAGTCTCCTTTGGGTTTTTTGATACAACCGGATGTTTGGATTCAAAGACGCAGGTTGTGTTTTTGAAAAACGTTTCCCTGTTTTGGCGTGGCTTGTGTAGATTTTTATAGCTGGGGGTTGTTTTTGACATAATATGTTACTCGGGCCATGTAACCTAATCGACTTAGTAGAGGCAGAGAATTTGAATAACAGCTATAACCCAATAAAACCTCTATTCTTTTCTGAATAAATCAGTAAGACAATTCTAACGGCTTCCTTGTTATGCATAGTGGTAGAACTGGTTCCATTTAGAAATTAAATTGCTTCGTTTTCCTTTTCTTCGAAAAAGAGAAATTAGCCCTTAATCTTGAAATTAAGCTTCTCGAGACGGCAAACAACTGAAGATTTGTTGCTAGACTATGATTATACACTGGGAAGCGTCTTAAATTTATACTTAGGTAAAACAAGTTGGCGAGAATAGACAGTCGTTTCTTGTCCAAATGGCGGGTGGCCAATTTCTTCCTCGCAGGTGAAACTCAATTAGCTTCTAATTCAACGCGATAGGTTGCTTTTGTTAGTTTCTCAACTGTCCAAATGGTTCTCAAGTCAGTGTCGAGGTGGAACGACTGAGGATTTCAAAGGCCTTATTCCTTTGAGCAAAGTTTGGATCAAACATGTTATCTCTTTACAGTTGTGAACTTGATCTTCGTCTGTAAGTTCTTCTTATCATGAGCAATTTCTACGTTAGATATTCTTCTAAAATTTCTGCACCATTCTGATCACTTCGATGTGTGGACAAGTTCAAACTTAAGACTAAAATCAGAAATTTTAAAACAGGCATCACCAAGTGAAGAACGTACTCCAGTGGCAGGTTACTGAACTACTTTTAGAAATTGAAAGTCAGAGGTAAAGCTACATGAGGTTTGACTTTGGGAGTAGAAGTCGGATCAGAGACACGGTCGGTTCCACGGCAAAACAAAAACATTTATTGACGACTTATTCTGATTTGCCTTAGCAGTATTGTGGACCTCTAACAGTGACTTGGTATTGACAAAAGAGCAGTCATTAGATACTGAGGAGTTGATTATACAAATTGACTTTTTCAATTACGAACGGTTCTTAACATCCAACTTACCAAATGGAAGTTAAACTTATGTCTTTTAGAGAGGGTCACAAGTTGCCTTATATTGTAAATGGATAAGCTGCTATTTACGAAGAAGACATTTCTTTCATAGTGCGATGTATCACAAGGCACAGCGGTTATAGTTAGACCCGTTTCATGACCTAGATAAAACGAGGGGTGTTGAAACTGTGTGGTTTGTGATTCAAGCAAGTCCGTAAGGGCTTTCGAGTTGAATGATTCCAAAAGCTTTCGATAAACAACAACATCTGAGAGTTGTAGAGCCGGGAAGCTATTTTAGTCGAAACTTCAAATTCTAAACACTGCTAAACAATACATTCCAAGCACCTGTTCTAGCTTGATAAGATACCCGGTGTATTTAAATAATCTAATTTACTACTAATAAACATAATAAAACGTGACCCAGTTGTCCTGGGCGTTGGAATTAAAAAAAAAATAGTTTCAATTTTTTCTCTCGATAGTTCCTCCTAAGTCAGAGGAGAGAACCTGACTGGTGATTGTAACAACCACACGTTCGGACGCGGGTTTCTAGACGATCGACAACAATCTTAATGCGATGTTATTTGATCAATCGCGCCACAAAGTCCCATCTCGTTTTCAGTGTCCTAGTTAAAAAGCCAGTGGCCAAACAAAGTTGAAAGTAGATTGAAGAACAAAC
>OFHQ01000081.1_pt1 | contig 12179 bp, 4 predicted proteins | sample 1521071 | NCBI WGS metagenome assembly OFHQ01 (sample SAMN04272335, study PRJEB24112) | coral metagenome | biome: Coral reef; feature: Shallow seawater; material: Coral tissue | host: Coral | place: China: South China Sea | collected 2014 | reverse complement strand
AATAGCGTGCGCACTAGAGATGCGCAGTAGCAATGGGCGCGAACGTCCTTAAGTAATATAACTAGCACACATGCAATAAAAAAAAAATCAGTTTTTCACCAGCTGGAGGTTTTTAAATAACAGGAGAAGCATATTTTATAAAATCCATTGAATAGGATTTCTTTTCTTTCCTTGCTTTTCAGTAAGATTTGATCAAGGAAATTTCTACTCTGTGTACATTGAAGCTTTTAATTTTCAGATGGACAAGTACCACTGAATATTATTTACTGATGTCATACTATGATGTACCAGACAATTTTTCATCATAAAATAGACATTTGTTTATGTTCTAGAGGACTTTTGTCCTTATACTGATGGGAAATGCATTGTCAGAAAAAATTGAGCAAAGAAATACTTTTTGGTAATTGCTACAATCAAATTTGCCACTGAGTTTTTTCATCAAATGGTTTCTGAAAACAATAGATGAATAGTTTGTTTAGGTAGCTGTGCTTCAATTTGAAATCAAACAGACTGCTGGTTGTCCGAAGTAAATGTTTAAACTATAATGTCCCACAAAATTAATTTGTATTTAGGGAAACAATTGAAGACATCCAAATTTCATTTAACTTGATTGATTTAGGGAAGAAGCTTAATAAATGCTGGAAAAACCACAAAGAATTGAGTAAAAAGCAATTAAACTCCGTGTAAGTTAAATTGCCTTCTGCGGCTTTTGAAAGAATTGTAAGAAAACACAGTATAATTTATGGTTTGTTGAAGTTCCGTGACTAAACCGACGGTGAATGGCCTGAATTAAATATGCAATTTGAAACAAAATTGCCTTTGACACAACAAACTTAAGACAATCTAGCGAATTTTTTTCTATTTTTGTGGTAGCAGGTGCATGAATTTAACACACAAAAGAAACAAATCAATCATATTTTTTGTCTCAAACGCAGACATGACTAGAAAAAGTCGTACACTGAGAAAATACTAAAAAATACCCGTTTAAAATTTTAATTAAAACGAACTCTCTCAAATTTACCGTGTTTATTTGAAAAGCCACGAAGGTGTACACAAAAAATTGTACTTTAACAAATTATAAAGAGAACTTTTTTAAGTGTTGACAAATCGAAAATAAAAATGTTGTATGGACAATATCACACTCGATACTCGAAGCCAGCTGGTGAAGCAATACATGAATGTAAAAAAATCCTGGCAAAGTGTTCCGTGACCGAGCGAATCACGCTAACAGCAGGAAACTTGTTTACCAAGGTCAATTACCACTGCGAAACACTCGCTAAAGCTATGGCGCTTCTAAACCTCACTGGCATTGCTGAGCAACCGAGTTCAAGCTAGATCTATTTAAGTTTGCGTTCAATTAAAATAACACCCTGAATTTGAAAGGAGAACAACACTTGGGTTCTAAAATATTATCTTACAACTTTTCACAGCCGCATGTCCTTGTACAGTCTTTGTACTGTTCCGAACTCTTCCCCCCTAAGTAAGCCAACAAATGTGTTTCAAACTGCCTCTCTGTTCTTTTATACACGAAAAGCCAATCAAACAATAAAGAAACTACAAAATCGCGAAGGTGTTACGCTACATTTCTTTTTTGTTCTCTTAATTTCTTTTCTCGCGCAGAACTCGGACACTTCGAAAAAGCAAGGTACATTAGTGTAAGAATGATTGGTTGAGAAAACAATTGTGTTTTGACCCCCCGAGTCTCAACCACATGGTGCATATACAGCGGTCGCGAACATGCCACATCTTTGCGCGAAATTATGACTGCCAGTGTTTTACAAACCAAAGATATAATCTCTTGTGAGGCTCGGATTACCGTCTTGAACACTCACGACCCGCTAGACAGGATTTAGGATGGATTAAACCTTTTCGTGATCTGCACCGTCTACTCGATGTCGATCCAAGAAATTTGTTTTTCTTTTCGGGTGCCCCGAACCGCAAGTATAACAAATATGCCATTGAATTTTAAGCCCCAGAGGCCGAACTGAAAGACTAACAATGCGATTATTGTGTCTTATGCAAATCGCTGCAGAAACCCAAGCGTGAAGGGACGAATGCATGCCGCATTAGAACGTCACCTATAGCTACGAACGAACGGTCTTCTTTGAAAGCGGAGAAGAGGGTTTTTTGCTGACCGCAAGTTACGAGATTGTGCATCGCATTTCCTGTGCGTTTCACATGTAGCTTTGTATTAGCAGGGCAACAAAAGCCCTCGGCCTGAAGAAAAGATACTCGTGAGACTCAGTCTATGAAAACATGATTAAATTATACCCAAATATAAACGCTCGTGACTTCGGCTAAGCCGCGCGGTGAATGAATTGAAATTCACTTGCGCATTTATTTTTAGAAATTCGCGTAAAACAAAAACAACATGCGCCATGTTCGATGTAAGTGGAAAACCTCGAGGTTTGACGAAACATTTCCCCAGATCCCACAAATTGAGTGCAAAATAATTGACGCGATGTATTTGATAGAATGTTAAAACAATACTAAACAAACAAGAGTTCACATAATCAGTTTGTTCTATACTCACCGTACATTTGTTGGGTTTCTCGCCCGAGTGTACTCTCATATGAATCACCAACTTGTACCGTGCGTTAAAACAACGTCGCTGTCTGCTGCAATCCTTCCAGTAACATATGTAAAGATCGTCAGCCTTTCGTTGGTCGATGTGAACTTTCTCAATATGCCGAACCAGGTCATCTTGTTCCGAATAAAGTCCATCACATCCCAGCCATTTGCAAGGGAACACACAGCTCTCCTCGCTACTAGGAACTGAGTCCTTTATACTGTTTGAAGAGGTCGTAGGAGGCTTCTTTTCTTTAATTGATTCTTCTCCGCTGTTCCACCTTTTCTCGTTCTCAACCTGGGGAGGTTTCTCGTCTTCTTTGTCCCTCGGTGGTGACAAAAACTTTCCAAACGTTTGCAAATGTTCCTTGAGAATTTGCTCGGATTTCGTGCGGCTTCCAGGCTTGAATAATTGCGACAGCTTGCTTCTCGGGTCGGGAACTACTGTCACATTGGGAGTGATCGAGTCAGCCTGGTTACTCCAGACGCGGTAATTGGCGAAAGATCTAGGATTGTAGTTCTGGTATGCTCTTGCTCTATCAAACGCATACCCGGGGATTGATTCTGTAGGTGAAAGGTCCGAATCGGACTCGCTATACGGAAAAAATTGACGCGCTCGTGTTGACTGGCACGGACTGGCAAGATCGGATTCTGATGGCGCGGAGCTCCCTGTCGAGAATGACGGCGAGAAGTTATCAGCTTGAAACGCTTGTTGTCGTCCATTGAAGAGGCTACCAGCGCCATCAGAGGTCGTACTTGACCAGCTCCGGCGTTGTGGTGCTTCTGGGTAGCTGTACTGGCGAGCCGGGCCGTTTATTTGGCCGCGAGTTCCTTGAGAGCTAAACCGAGACTGCGAGACGCCATTCGGGGCGAGTTCAGACTCAAAGTTTGCCTTCTCGGCCAGCTCTGATAAGCCAGCCAGAGGGTTAATGTTCACCGATGGCGGGCAATTTTGCAGGGTCGGCGAAAGGCAGCCATTTCCAACAGCTTGGGAATAATGCGCGCCAGCTTTTTCGGCCGCAAATCCATTTTGCGTGTTGAGCGCGTTAGGCAAGTTAACACCGCTTGATGTGGACATTCCACCATGTGTATTGTGATGCATGTAATGATAATCAAACATGGCTGTACTTCTCTCCGACGTAATCAGTTTTCTACTCCCGATGTCGGCACTTAGTTCTGCTTGATTAAAAGATTCGTAACTTCCACGGTAATTTCTGACTCTTGCCGCCAAAGAAACCTCATGCGCTTCACTCGGAAATTTCGGCCCTTGCGTATGCGTCGCGTAAAACCCACCTCCAGATCCATACATTATGCCGTTGAAAGGCGCAGGGGACCTCAGAGCCCTGTTGTCCGCGTCTTCAGAAGTTTCACCTTCGCTCCCCTCGAGTTCCTCAGAGAAGGTTTTAAGATTGATTTCTTGCAGTTGTTCGAGGTATCTGACTGTATCTGTATAATTCTTCAAGTTGAGATCGGCATTCTCTTCTCTCATCACATTCCCCTATAACATTCAAATAACAAAGTAAACAAGATTAAACAACTGGTGAAATGAGCAAAGAGAGAAAAATGCCCCTAAACTCCTACAGGCCGGTTTCGCGCACTTTGTAAATAAAAAATAATTTGTCGGCTGAGCGATTCTGGTCATTTAAGTTACCTTGGCTTCAAATGATTTTGCTGTGAAGCCCGCGCAAACCTTGGTTCAAACGCGCCGGGCTGATAATACGCTGTAAAAGCATGTAAATTACTTAAGGGAAAGCTGCCTTTCTCTTATCTTTACACACGAATGGAAATAACAATAGAAATGCTAAACTAGAACACTAAATCTGCCACCTGACTTGTATGATCGCTCCGCTTTTCTGCAGGAAACCAAATTTGATTGACACCTATTCATATCTATCACCATGGAGACTAATTAAGACTTATTAAATTTCACCGCCTCACCAATCACTTTTCAGCGCAAGGCCTCGAGAGGCGGAGAAGCTATTTTTTTCGCAGTCTTTTAACTTCATTGGCCTTGCCTTTGAACGACCGTCATCGTTCCTCCCCCAGGCAAAACGACTTTCCCAAGAATCAAAATGCCCTGAGGTGTTCGATAAGGATCTTTCTATTGGCCCATTCAGTCGGATTCATTTAAGGTGTGCATTTGAAGGGTTTCATTAAACCTGACATGAGCTTGACAGTTACTGACAAAAGCTGAGTTACGTATCATTTCCGGTATTTGTTTGTCATAAACGCGCAATTTTCGCACCAAATTGAGGTTTATTAGTTTAATATTTTACCCATCTCCACGTCATAAGCCGCTTGACTTGAGAAGAAACTTCTTCTTTACTGCCAGACTAAACACACCACCTTTCCCTTTGTCAACAGTTTATCATAAAGCATTTCTTAAATACGTGATAACCTCTCTCCTCTCTTTAAAAACAAACGCTTTTTCCTCATTCTCGATCTCTACATCACATGCAGCATGTCAAAATATATCTGACCGACCGGTAGATAAGTTTATTATTCAACATCCCCGTGGCTATTCTGAAATGACCACTCCTCTGCTTTTGGCGAAGCCAGATAGCGAGCCATTAAAGTAAACCGCCTTATAACAGATCCGCTTCGCTAATGGCTGTTTTATTTCCAATGAAAATTCTGCATCCGCCGGGCGGATCGTTCTTAAACGCGCACAAGGGAAACATGGATTGCTGCTCGCGCCGAACGCAAATAAACATATTTGCTTCGCCACTAAAACTCTCCTTCTTTAACAAACAGATGGAAACAGATGGGTGTCAAGATAAGCCTATCGAAAATCGTGCTTTGTTTCGGTTATTTTTAAGTTCCGGGCTTTCTTTTCGCTTGGAATTAACTAGACATTACCTTATGGTTGCCGAAGGATGCAAAATTAAGCTTTGTCATTGGCCCGACCTTGTGAATAACAAAAGGAAATAAGCGGTTGGAATCAAAATAAAAGCGGAATACCTTTCAGAAGTCCTTTAAATAATGTTGAGAGCTGTGTATGCTGTCATCCGTGGTTGTGTAAATTGTTACACGGGTCTTGAGTCAGTTCGTGACACAATTACACTCTACGTACTTGGCAAATTACAACAAAATGAGAAAAGTAAACCCTGCGCACTGACAGGAAGCCTCAAATATTTCAAGCATCTGCGAGTCGAGTTTGTGCCTTTTTAAAAACGTGTTGAACTGCTCTTCAATCGCTAAGTGTACAGTACTGTACAATCCTCGAGTCGACTTGTAACTAGCCCGTGTGGCAGCTTACAGTTGCCCGTTTGATAACATCACTTATAAACCCCGTAAACTAATTGACTTAGCACTTTATAAATTCAGACTAATGTGATAGGAATCTTACCTAAAGTATTAGAAAATTCCCTCTTTGTTTTTTCGCCATGTTACAACGATTTAAAAATCCTTCGAAAAATACAATATTACACTTCGATGCTTATTTTTCCTGCAAGGCGATACGAGGTCGTATTTACCCGGCATATGGTTTATATCTCATGCCAGCGACGGAAACCTTGAACTAACAAGAAGTATCAATTCGCAAAAAACGTTTCCGGTGCATGCGGTAAGGCTTGGATATGCGTGACAAGATTCGCTTTTTTAAAAAAGATAAAAGCTCTGGCTAGCCACATTATGGCCTTAATAATCTCTCTTGATAATTTTTTTGCGTCTCAATAGGGCCGTGATATTTGCTATTGAAGCTTACAAAAACTGGAAGACGCAAATTTGTTTAGACTGCTTAGATCGGGCCTTTTGGGTATTTTTTTCTCGCGCTTGCCGTAGCAGCGAAACTAAATCAATTTGCCGGTTTTCCTCGACGGTAAAAAACGTTTCACAATGCACCTATACATAAAGCTAGCTAACCAACTGAAAAGTCGTTAAGTAAACTGTTACATACCGCATTAGCTGACATGGCGAAGTCAGGCTGACTTCGTTTTGCTCCGACGAAAAATTTCCATTAGAATTTGCAGTCCAGTTCAGTTGTTTTGAGTTTTAGAGTTAAAATTCATTCTATTTTGTGTTCTGTTTTTCAAAACACCGCCTTCTTGAATAATAAACACTGAAGTGGGTTCTCTGCTTTCAACGGTCGTGATTGGCTCAATTCTGAAAACCCACTCAAAAGCAAAAGTGAGTCAAATCATGATCATTGCTTCGGGAACATGAAATCATTGAACCGAGCGGTGTTGCGCTGTATTCCGGATTTTTGTTAATAATCCGCCGGAACTTGCTCTAAACCGTGCCTGAATAAGCCTGGAGCCATTTTGTGCTCGTGGAGAAATAAAACTGTAAGTGATTTCACAACGCTGCGATACAGCTACGAACGGAAAATAAGTCTTTTTGACCAAAAAAATCGCACATATTTTAGTGATGTTCTCCGGTAATTTAAAAGCCTTCGCACGCTTCGCCGCAGGCATAAAAAGCCTCTCTTACTGGTGAATATTCGTTTAGCTTTATTTTCAGGAGTATTGAGAGTACTTTGGGGAATGAATTCACTGCAAGAGTTCCGACTGAATCTAGCCGGCTCGTTAAAAGCTTCCGCTCTGCTTCTTGAACTGTTGTAGATAAGCAGCATACTTTCCTCGAGTAGCCTCGTTAAACTCTCTTGCTGTTCTGTTCATAATTTTGCATAGTAACACTGATTTATTGGTGAGTTGAAATTACCTGGAATATTTAAACTGACTGAAACCATGACTTGGCATATGGTTTGAATTTTGCGTTATTGGCTCATCCTTTCCGCTTTGGTGCGCGCGCTCTGTCGAAACATCGCCTTCAAACAAAGCGACTTAGTCTCGTGTAAAATAGCTCAGTCAAAGTCTGTCCCTTTAAATACCCAGACTGTTTTCCACGGCTTCAGCTATCTCATCTAAACAATCTCTCTTATCAGGTCTCACACAACGTGGGGGACTTTATTATCCAATTGTAACACAGCGCGACTTTACCATGCAGTGTAACTTTCGTGAGGCGTCGCAGACCGTAATTGGTCCCGGATGTGCCTTAAGAGCGTAATTTACGTCAGAGCTTGAACTGACAGCCATTCGTCGAAATTTGCATAGTCATGATTTAGGTCAAACTTGATACAATCTTAATCAGAGGGGAGGGCACAGGTTTTTTGGTAGTGGGATTTTAAAGGGGTTTCTTGACACAGTTTGGGCGAAGAACTGTAATATAAAAACGCGAGAATGTCTTAACGCTATTACGTAAGATAGTCGGCACCGGAGTTTTTAAAATCCTCCCTAAAAGCAAAGAGCATAAAGGTGAACCTAAGATCAACCTCTATATTGATCACTCAGTTAAAAGTCAGGCAAGCCTCTTTCGCCCTTAGTCATTCGTGACTTAAAGTTTACAACTTAATTTGTGTGTTCATGAAAAGTCTTCCTTGTCCTCTATAAGAAAATCGAAGTTATTTGATACACTTTTTGATTATTTTATCACAGTTTGCTAGACTTGCAATATTTATCGAAAATCAAAGTTTTCCTTCGCCTGACCCCACTTGATTCATCTTCCTCTGTGTACTTTACGTAGGAAAATTTTCCCTGGGGAACACTTATTTTAGGCGTCAGTTCGACAAACTCAAACTTTATATTTTCGCTTATCATTGTAGCCGATGTTTTCTTGTAGGGGCTGCCAAGTGTTGGGTATGTATAAAAATTTAAAGTTCACTTTCTGGCTCTAATTAGCGAGTACCTGCGATATTGGTGCTTCGGGAAGTTAATCCCATTGAAATTTCCGCTGCAAAGCGTTTTATCTGTTGATTCTACAATTTCAGCCTTCTTGTGTTAATAAATTTTAAAGTTAGAAAACCGAGTCCAAATTAGTAGCGCACATGTTTTTGGCAATGTTCTCGCTTAACCTCTCTATAATCCCATAATCCATCAAAGTCTTCTGAAATTGTATTAAAGTAACTTTGTCAGCTGTGTTGTTAAGAAAAGTGGAACGAAAATGCTCTTCCGAGTAGATCGCTGTTTGGAACTAGAACTTCAAATGAAGTTTTCCGGCCAATTCTCAGTGCCTTTCAGTTTCTCTTTATATTCTTGGGTTGCTTGCAAGCCGAGGTGTATCAAAACTGGCTTTGTGCACCTGCAGAATTCCAATGCTAAAAAGCAACGATGAAGGCTTCCTAAAATCACAGTCTTGTATAAATTAAAAAACCGAAAGAAGCATAGCCTTAGATATAAATCTTGATTAGCTACTCCGTTAAAAAAAATCAAAAGAGCTCAAAGTTTTTTCCTTACCTGATCACACGGCTCCGGACTTGGAAGGAGTTGCATGTTCTTAGACTTGGTCGCTGACTACACTAAGCGCTGGTCGCAATCTCCAGTCATTATGAAGCAATTAAAAAAGCCGGCTATTTGCATTACTGATCGTGGGCTCGCGTGCTTAAACTTTCTAGTGTAATTTTTAGAGCCAATAACTCTTTCCATATGACAAGTCGTTAAATATCCAAAAATACAACACGCTGTTAAGAGTCTGATCGATCAAGCGTAAAAATGAATGCTTCTCTAGTTCATTGGTTCATTCTAGAGTGCTGAAATTGTTAAATTGTCCGGCGGTTTTGCGTCATGTTTGGCTGAACTCAACCTAACCGCGCTCACCTTTGGGTTGCGTGCAGACAATTTTAAGAGCGTTTATGTAATTACTTTCCGCGCACGAAAAGTTTTTCTGCTTTTGCATAGTCACCGATCAAAGATTCTATAGCCAAAAACCACACCATTACTAAGAAATCGCCTATTACTTCCATAACTGAAAACCACGCGATACAACTTAACTAGAAGAGTACTTAGTGAAGTGCGTTCTTTTTTCAAGTTCTTACCGTTGGGAATATAGATTCCAAAACCTCTTCCATGTCAGTTATTTCCATCTTCATCGCTTACTGTTCTCTCTGTTGTTCCAGTGATATTTCGGCGGTGGCCTTTGAATTAAGGAGTTTTTCTTTTTTTCTTCCAGGCAGGAAAAGCACTTGGGTGATGTTTTTTTTCTCAGGCGTAGCCTTCAGATAAAAACTTACTCGATATCTGCAAGATATTAGCACATGAAACACACTTGATGAGCATTTTGCACATTTTTCGGGATTTTCCTCAAGTTTTCTTGAGGGAATTATATTTCTCTACTGAAAAAAATCTCGAAAGGTTTAACAAACAAGTTTGTTAACTGTTAGCTATTTATTAAGCGTCCTGTCCGGTTTAAATCAGTGTGGTTCTTAAAAAGAGGAGTAATTGTTCTTTCTGTGAGTGAGTCTCTTAACTGAGTACCAACAAATTTCTTAATAATCCTATGTGTATCACTCTTTTGTTAAAATGGATTTTTCATTTTATTCTTTTCTTCCAGGCAACAATACCAACTTAATGACTGGTTCCTGTTTCGAGTTTGAAAATAGTTTTCTACTCAGATATGCTTGTATAAGCAGACCGCCGCATTTGTAAATACATGGTTCTTATACTTCTAAACTTTGTCCGCTTTCCAATAATAGGTATGGCATTTCGATTTTGCGTCGATTCTTGACGATTAAGGCATCTTGAAGCCCTTCAAGCCCGAGTGACAGATAACTACTTAATTACACCTCTTTTAACTTCTCATTATCGTCAATGTCACGTGATTTTGCTCGTGATTTGAAGCATGGGTGTCCATTATCTAATGTGCGCATGAGTGTCCGAACTCTAGCATGACTCAGCTAGCAACAGTCAAACGTTTACCAGAGTTTTTAACGTTAACCTCGATCGTCAATAGCCTTAGGCCTGCTTAATGACTGACCAATTAATTGATTAATTGGGGAATTAACTAACATGCGTTTCAAAAAGTTACGCAATCGCGTACCTATTGAGGTTTCATCAAAACCTTTAATTTTATGCAAGTCACGACAAAATCATCTTTCTTGGGTCCCAATCGGCACTTGAGCGAATTTACTTAACATTTGTGTCCCGCTTAAGGGTTTCTTTTCGTGGTGGAATGTATCTTTCAAGTTCCACCTTGTTCCCAATTTAGTTAGGGTTTCATGCTCTAATTGTGGTTAAGGAATGGACTTTGCGATCAAAGATCCTTTGTCACCAAAGTACATGCGCAATAGCGTCTGACCCTCAAACGTGACTCAGTTGTGTGGGAAAGTAAAAATATAACTTTAATTTGTGGTTGTTCCCACTGTGTGAATTCAACTTTCCTTCACGTCGTATGACACAGTAGTTTCTTTATCACGCAACTGAGCAACCCCGTTGAAAATCTCTCCGTATTACACAAACAATCTCTCCCGGCTTCCCTGATATCACCCAAGCCGTCGAGCGTGGTTTTTATAAGAGGTTTCACTTATATACTTAAGTCCTATTTGCCTGTAGAAGACAAATTTCGTCTTTGGTATACTGCGGAATTTTAAACTGGGTGTGGTGTATATCAGTTTTAATTACTCTGAAATATGGTTAGTTTAGCCGTATTTACTTATAATTTTGGATATAAATAATGCTACGCTTTTCTAGCTTATTGGAGAATGTTTGGTATATTGTTCGTATTTTTAGCCATAGCATTGACTACTCTCTCCTCATCTCTTTGCTAGTTCGTCCGACATAGATGGTTCCTTTAGGTTCTATCGTAGTTGTGAATGCCTCAGTGTTCTCCTCAATAACTGGGACCTTACGCATTTGCGACGGCGAGGAAGACGCCTAGTAAAAACGTGTTTCTACTTTACTTTGGAATTTCTCATTTATTGAGATCTATTCAGTGTATTTGTCGGTATTAAAACTTGCCCGGCCCCTGCTGAATATGCTACGAATCCGTTCGGTTCCAAATAGAAATACGAAAAATTAGCCGTTGTGGCTCACGTTATCCAAACAACGCAGAATTTGATCATTTCGCGTTGCTGTTTTGCAGAGGACGGCAAAGAAATGTACAGAGAAAAGTATAACGCGCGTACACAGCTATTGTTTTGCTCTTCAAACCTTTTGTTTGGTGACGTTCTCGTTGCCGTTATCGTCGTGTTTTGTGTAAGGTCCCAGTAAAATGTTTCATGTAGCCGGTTACAACACTTTCCTATCACGTAGTGTGTTTTTAAAAAATGCTGACATCATTGTGTCTGAGAACATGTTTAATTCTATTTCTAAAATGTATGCTTATCCTTCTGTCTTTAAAGTTGATCAGCAGCTAATTTTTCATCACAATACCAATAAAAATCAGCCGTTCTGGTCAGGAAAGTAAATGTACTGATCACAGAGAGAAAACGGTCTTGATAAATAAATCAAATCTCCTAGCAACCACTATAAGAAATGTTAGAAAGCCAGTTAGGAGAACTTAGAATTAACGAGAAGAATGCGAGCCGCATGCGTTTCAGGGTTGGCGTTAGAATTATTTAGTGTTTTTATTTATTGTTTCGCTGAGCAGCCGTTTATGATTTATAAGCGTTTAATATCAACTTCACTGCCTCTCTGCTCCTTTGGTTTCAGCTCAAAAAGGACCAACTACACATTTTATCGATTAAGAGCAACTTACTAAGTCAAAGAAACTGCTAACATGTAGAAAACATTTGATGATAATGATAATGTCGAGTGCCTTATTAATTTTGTATTGTTAATTTTTGTTCGTAGCTGTTAGAAGTAGCTCTCCACACATGGCCTTTACACCCAAGTATCTCT
>OFHQ01000080.1_pt1 | contig 12195 bp, 7 predicted proteins | sample 1521071 | NCBI WGS metagenome assembly OFHQ01 (sample SAMN04272335, study PRJEB24112) | coral metagenome | biome: Coral reef; feature: Shallow seawater; material: Coral tissue | host: Coral | place: China: South China Sea | collected 2014 | reverse complement strand
ATGGCTGCTCAGTTTAACTGAAAAGAATGATAACTACAATGTTCTTTGTACTCGTTACTTTTCTTAAAAGGGCTCCGCGTATTCAGGGTTTTCATTTGACGCCGGAGGCCGGACGTTTCGTCCGGTCGTTTGCCATTCCACGTCCGGTACTTTGAGATCAATATTGGCGATTTTTTTTTACTACTGTATTATATATTTTTCTTACTAAGGCATCTCATGAACATACTGACTAGAGGATAACAGAATAATCAATTACATTCTTCAAAACGGCCATATAACTCTTTTTTCTTTGCTTATTGAGCGGCGGGATATTTTATTGGTTTCCCCTCTTCATTTAAACGGAATTGAAGTGACTATTTCGTTCTCATTCCTGCTCGGCCAAGTCTTGAGGGAAATCCCCAGGTAAAACACGCAACTTGTGTTAGTCAAACTGTTGAAAGAATGAAGAGGATAAGCGAGTTTTTCGTCCCGACGGCCAAGAGAAAACAAGGTAAGTTGAAGGGCATGATTATTCTGAATGAGTGTTTCACTGTACTGCGCTGTGAGCAGTAAAAATGGTAATTTTCTCCTGACCGAAGAAAACAAAACAATGTCTCACGGCTGCCCTTTGCTAATGAGGTCACTATTTACAAGGTTAAGTTTATATTTCCCTTATCCAACAATCAAAATACGACTTGGACTTTGCTCTTTGGGCTTTGTGAGGTGGACTGTGACACAGACAGTGATCCAGCTTTTGGCTCTGACCTTGATGAATAGACTACACTCTTGATGAATGGACTACAACCCAAGTTACCAAACATCTTTTTTGAAAATCAAATAAATTCGCAATGATAAGCCAATGAAAATTCTGTTGTTGCCATTCTCCCTCCCCCTCCCCCTACCAACTGACCATTTTCATTCAGTAATTTACTTTTTAAAGAGAATTTTAGTGAGCGCCAGCATTGCCTAGGAAACTGTTTCCTTGGTTCCAGAAACGCTGGAAATGGCGTTTCTGAGTATTCTATTTTAAAAATTTCCTGGGGGAGCATGCCCCCACACCCCCCTAGGTGCTTGCGCCTTCGGCGCTCGCGAGGCGCCTTACGGCGCCAAGAAAACATTCACGTCCGGTGCTTTCAGAAGTATGTCCGCTACTTTACAAAACCGTTGAAAACCCTGCTCAGTCTCCACTCACATCAGCGCTTTAAATGATTTCCTTACTTTCTCTTGTGACTATAGGTTGCTTGCAAATAACGTGTTGGTTGTTGTTGAATTTTATTCAGGGGAAACTACACGTACCGTTCAAAAACTACAACAGTCTTTAGTAGCATCAAAATTCAGGCCAAAGATCTCTAACAGGAGCTAGAAATGTCTGTTCAATTGAACTTCTAAGCCCTATTTGCTGTCATAAGCAAGCGCAACATTATAACCTCGATGTTAAGTGCCTACTCACGGGGCTTAATGGTGGCCAGTTGCATCACAGGACTGTTCGTGTAAGATAATGCACGACGCTTATGAGCAGATTTCCTTCAGACAGCGGTTATAGAAAGCTAATCGATCAGGTCTTTTCTCAGAGTTGTTGCAGGAACTAAAATTTAGACGTGCATTCAAGTGTGCCGGTATATTAAGCTAATACCAATTGAAAACAGGAGGGGGGTAGAGGGTAGTGACCAGTTAAAAAAAAAAACAACTCCCTTTATACCTTAGTGGAATCTTGACATGCGTCAGGGTTCTGACAGGGACCGATTGCATCCTTTTTTCTGTAACCTAAAACTCTAGAGTATATGTTTTTAATGTTCCCTAAGAAGAAAATAAACCAATTTGTAAGCTTCAAATAACAGACTATGAACAATGACAGGAATAAACTATAAATAAAATACAATCATTAGCATCCGGAGATAAATATGGTTACACAATTGATATATTGGGAATATCATACACAAACTACTGGCAAATTGAAAAGATTACATCTGTTCTTCTTCCAATTAAACAAATACGGAATGTTGTATCTATTACTCTGATGCTAGAGGCGTACCCCTGGGAGTACATGAGCATGCACGACACATGACAGCAAGATGAAAGCCTTCACTCGGCTTCAAAGGACATTTACACCTCGAGGCACATTCGTTTGAACACCGCAGTATTTGTGTGCTCGCTCTACACATAGTTTAATTAACTAAAAGTGCTTGATAACGATCGAACAATAGTGGAGAGACCAAACATCTCGATGGTTCAGCTTTTCGATAGTTACGGAAGGGGAACAAGAGTTAAATATTTATCTTTGTAATTGATCTCCTTGCCAAGTCGGTTTGTTTTGTAAAGTGACTAAAACCTGGAAGGATGTGTGACGCCTGGATAAGTAACGGATAAGTTGATATCACATGTATATATGTGTACTCACATGCAGTTGGGGGAGGGGTTACTGGAGGCGGCGGAGTTGTAGGATGATAACCTGAAAAACAAGTGGAGAAATAATTTGATCAATTAATGGAAGTTAAAAGAGACAAGTTAAGCTATAATTTACCATCTCCCTTGTTCGCTTGATTGTTATAACCAGGAAGTACAACATGCTTCCGTGATTATCTGAAGTTACTCACCTGATGATCCGCTGCACTTGTAGAGTCTCTTCATTTGTTCGATGTCGATAGAACTGAGAGCCACTCGATTACCAATACTCACCTAGCAGTTAAATCAGATACCATAAATATACGTTATTGACCAACAACAACAAACTTATTTGCACCCTCAATTAAAATTAAATTACATTTACAAAGAGTAATTTAAAAAATAAGATGAGGTGAATAGCCGCCCGAAAAAAACACCAGGCTAGTAAAATAGGACAGCCATCTTCAGCGTATTAAATGCAGTAATTTTTAATAAAGTCAGGTACTTAAACAAGACTTGTTAACGTAATAGATACAACAACACACAGACAAAAGCTAGTTTTAAACTAAAAATAAAATTTAGCGAAAATAAGCAGGAAAATAAAGTATGTAAGCAGATTAACGAGCGGAAGAAAGGAAATGTATTGTACAATTAATTCAGTTAGTAGCTTGCAATAATACTTGATTTTAGCTTTTTCTTAAATTGTTTAAGTGACAGAAGCTTAATGTTATCATTGATTGCATTCCAGATCTTAGCACCTTGATATCTAATATCGAAAATTCCATAGCTTGTTCTTGTTTTGGGCAGAGCATAAGTCATTCTAAAGGAAAGCCTTGTGTTTCTTTTATCGAAGTGAAAAAACATTAAAATTGATTTTTAATCGCGAATCTCAGTCAAAACTAGCTTGATTAACTCTAGACTTGGGAGATTCTGTGAATCTCGGTGAGCTCATTCTGACTAAAGTGGATCAATAGTTGCTTATCCCATTATTTACAGACTCCTGCCTACTCCTTTTCAGTTTGAAATCAGGCAATGGGAATGTCTAGCTTCCCATATCCCTCCATGTCCATTTCACATTTCTTTTACATTCTTTTTCTCTCAGGCTCTAACACTCACAATGTCATACAACTCGATACAGCAAATCCATGACACATTCTCCCATACATCTTAAATTAACTGGTGTTTTAATGTGCTGGCTGGGTTTACGGCACAGTATCCAAAGTCTTGTTCAATAGCCCAAAGCAGGTTGATTTTTCCGTTGGGTTGCAGGGTTTCCGAGAGACTTTTTGAGGAAATTCAAATAATTGAAGTAATGTAAGAGATTAAATTTTGGGGGGCTAGTTAGAAGGCTGATACATCAAAGTTACACAGGGCTCGAAATTAAAGCTCGCAAACTCAAAATGTGAGTGATATCGATAATCTGCAAGGGAGAAAAATATCAACTAGCAAACGTTTGCGAGTTAGAATCATCCATGTCTCCCATTGAAACATTTGGAAATAACTTGCTAGTGGTCTCCTCAACTTGCTAGAGGAAAAAGTCTTATTAGCAAAACTCTGCAAGTGGACTAAAAGTCAACTTTGAGCCCTGGTGACATTTATGACAGTACTTGTATTTATACAGATAAGCTTCAATCACGAAAATAGAACACTCATACTGTAGAAGAAGCAAATGCATGTTGATCATGAATTTCTCGAGCGGTGTTTACCAGGGTATCAGTTGGCGTTTACACACGCAAAATATTTACCTAGGTAAGTTAACTCCAATACCTCAGTAGCGTGATCAAGTCTAAACACGGAATGAATTTGGCTCTGAATTCTGATTTAAGGCATACATACAATACAAAAATAATCAAGAACGAACAAGGAATAACAAATGGCATAGTTGTGCTTGTTGTGGTAAATGAAACTGAAAGTGCCATTCCTTTGCATTAGTAACCATTTAAGTTTTAGAGGTACTGGAAACAAATTTACATCTTACATTTAAACAAAGCATCATAATTACAATACATATTTTGTGTTTATCTACTTTCAACAAAAATTCAAATATATATCAACTATTACATTACTGCATAGGTGAAATAATGTGGTAGGATGACCGACATTTTCGAAAGTAATGTTCCGTTCTTGATTATAAATGCTTACCGATATTGCCAATCAGCTTAGACGTACATGTCACTTATCCCTGTATCAAATCTATGCAACTCAGGAATCCTTGTTTCACAATAACAGCCTTCTATGTACTACGAGAGCAGGGTAGCGAGGCAAACCAATTATGAAAAGCAGCTAAGATGGAAACAATAGGATACAGTACGAAGGGAATTACAATACAAGGAAGATTTAGGCTCCGTATTCTCGCAATCAGCTGGATAGAAAGTTAAATTTGCACGGCGCATTAAACATTTCAGTTTTACAATATCAAGTACGTTGTGAAATGCAAAATTCAAAAGAATGCAAGATATAATGAGACGTTGCTGTCCGAATAAATACAGCAACGCTCAAAGCCATCTTATCAATGTTTCAGTAGAAAACAGAAACGTAATTTGTGACAGAAGTATAGCTAAATAAGCTATTTTGATCGACGCCATTTTCGTGAAGGGATGCATTTTTCTCCCAACTCGAAAACAAAGTAGACAGCTTCCGTCTACAAAGGTGGACGTTCCATTTCAGAATGCATCGTTATTTAGTCCGCCATTGCAAACAGTTCACTGCTTAAACTCCAACATGTACACGGCTATCACTGTCGACAAGCTCAAAATTCTCACCTGATCCGACATTCCTTCACCAACTGAAGACCATCGCTGGCCGGAAAAATTGCCTTTATCGTTTTCTGCAACTGTTTTAGAAAAGCTGGTTGCGACTCCTTGACGCTGGAAGAGGTAACTTGCAACTTCGCCGTTCGATTTGCTACCTACAATTTCGAAGCCACCGTTGTTCGTCTTCGATCCACCATTACTGGTGCGTCCTACGAGTTTTGGAGTCATACCATTGCTGTGGTACGCTCCATCTTCCCATCCAACTTCGTTCATGCCAAGAACACATGGAAAACTCATTGGACGGATCTAGAAGCAACAGAATATCTCCAAGCTCAAAAACGAGCACAATGCACTCCTAATAACTAAAGAACGGGGGTGTGACGTGCTGCGTTTGCAAAAACTACCAGGATACTAAACATTCATCTTCAAAAATAATCAGTACGACATATACACCAATTATTTGCGGCCTCCGATACTATGCAATAACATATCTAGGACAAAAGATGATCGTTCAACTAACCGGATGCAAAAGGCCTAAGAGAGAAAGGCCATTCTTGGCATGGCCGTCGCTGGCTTGTCAGATAAGGAGAATCCCACGAGTCTTTGCGCGACGAATTATAAACACGTGGTTTGTTTTTGATTGCCTTTGCACACGTGCAACTAACTTACTTGGCAAATTTTCTTCGCAGAGCTGAGGTCAATCACGTAATTGGAAGAAAACTAATCCTTGACCTAGGTATTGTCAAACTTGAACTTTGTAACTCCTGTAGAAATTCTACACTGAAATTCAAGTGAGGAGTTTAGCTACAATATTTTTTCTATTTTTCTGCAATCTAGTAGCATGTGAAATTAATATTTAAAACACAGTGTTCTTGACATTTAAATTTCTATTGTTGGAGATGAGTTAAACTTTCGAATGAGCAACTGAATATAATTCACTAAGAGAGGCTTTATGTTACTGTGCCAGGCTCTATCATAAACAGCTGATTTATGTCTCTTATTAAATGATATCTTCGTCCGCTAAGACCGACCTCGCTGTAGAATAAACAACCCTTGGAATGTCGCTCGAGATAAAGGTTCCATTATTTATACACTGCAAGAGGCCGTACAAAAGCAATGCTGGAATTTTTTTCAAAAGAATTCTACGCCTGATTAAAATGCGATAGAGAAACAATTTGCGGAATCGTTTTATATTCTTAATCTCATGAGTCTAAAGCCGCAATGTTGAGTAAAAATGTTGTTGGTGTACTCCTTATGTTCCTCTACAATTCCCGATCACCAAGCTACTTACATGATCACATTTAATCCTGCCGTAAGATCTTGCCTTCCAAGGCCAATTGTTAATTTGTGGTGAATAGTGTGGCTTTCTTTGAAGTTTGCTAGTCATTTCATTTTTTGGAGATCTACCCCTCACCTACAGTTTGTGCATCAGTAGTGAATCAGACGTGAATAATAAGGAGGAAACCCTAGCCTCACTTTCACGTCAATTTTCACAGCAGCTCTACCCGGCATGCACTGAACACAGTAGCTGGACGGACGAGCAACAAGGCAGTGAACATGAGATTTCTTGGCTGGAGGACACCTCTAGTTTCTCTCTTTCTTTTGGAGCTTTTCGGTTTTGGCGTTGACTTTGCAACGGACGTGCATACGCAACAGCATTCAGGTATATACGTACAGTTTTGTGTTGTGATTGCCTCACAATTTCAGCTGAAAATCTGGCTCCCATAAGGATCAAAATTTAGATTAATTGAAGGAATTTTGTTTTTGTTTGATTGATCGACGTTACGGAACTTGAGTGCTTATTCACACGAAGAACAACGTCTTGTGATTACTCACTCGTGTTGAACCACGAACGTCAAACCATATTACCTTCTTTTGTAAGAATGTTAATAACTTTAATGTAACCTGGACCAAATTTTAAATCTAAACTAAAACACTTGGAATAATTTCATGGCATTCTTGCACTTGGAATAATTTGGTATTCTGACGGCCTGTGATTTAGTGACTGTATTCAAAGTCCTACATTATATGTGAATTATAGGAGAGACAAGCGCCTTATACATACACTTTGTGGCTGGACGTTTAATTAGACTTTTTTCTACTGGTAATTTCTAGTCGCTTTGTAATTCTTTCCATTATAAAACAAAATGCAAAGAACTCATTACTTCCAATGATAATGTTAACAGACCACTGTTTCTCACTAATATTACATTATTGGAGCATCGAGAAGTTAACAAGTCCTGTATTGTAAATTTGTTTTTCATCTTCTCTGGATCAGTTGTGAAGTTGAAAAAAAGTTAATTCATCTAGGAACCTTTTCTACCAAGCTCACACAAACCCAAATGACTTCTTTGCTTTCAGCTCTTTTCATTACTATTTTGTTCATATTGGCATTTGGTCACATTTACAACTTACCCTTGATTCTGGTCCTGGCTGATTGACAGCCACAGGAAGGGTTATAAACACCATCCCAACTCTGTACCAATAGTTTCTCTTCAAACATATCCAGGATACATTTAAAAGAGAGTGGAAAGCACTATCAATTAAATTCTTGTAGCAAGTTCAAATGTTGTTTTTAAGAAAATAGTTGACAGTAGATCAATTTAGGTGTTCTTGAGTTAATTAGTAATTAGACAAGTTAACAGTTTGAATTCTAAATCATTATAGGTGTTATTTCATTGGTTTGTCCTCTATTGTGTTCACAGTTTGCTAATTTTGAATGTGTCCCACCTGCATCTATTGTTTTTCTAAGAAACTGATTGAAAAGATCACAACCTTTGTTATGACACACTAATTCCTTTTGTGATTCTAACCTTGAAAGAGCATTGAGGCTAATATCGGCTGATCCATAGCTAGAAAAGATTACCAAGAAATGAAACAAAAATAATAATACTAATGATGTGTGTTTCAATGTTGAATTAATACTATATTGTATTGGTTTGATTTCCTCTAATGAATGTACACTGTAGCTTATCTGACAATTCATGTATTTTTTAAGTCTTGTAAATAATCTTCAGTTAACAAAGAAATTTTGACTATGCATGCCTATCATCCATGAAGCCTATTTTGAGACGAGGAGTTAGGTAATCAAAATGTTTCTCATGATTTCTCCTAATATGGATTTTATTACCTCACTAGTAGATGGCTTGTTATTACTTGTGCCTTATGATTTCTAGAGGAAATGAGAGAATTCCTGTTGCCTATAAAATAAATATGAGATAACAAAAATCATTTTATTAAGTTAGTGGGAGGTATGGTGACCTTCTGGTTACTGCGCTTGACTCTGGATTGAGAGGTCTGGGTTCAAACCCTCGCCTGGGACTGTGTTGTGTTCTTGGGCAAGACACTTTATTCTTATCATGCCTCTCTCCACACAGGTGTATAAATGTATATTGCCAAAATTTATTTCTGTGGGTAACCCTGCAATGGACTAGCATCTAATCCAGGCAGGAATGGAAAAACTCCGAGACACTTCATATAACATACGTGTATCTGTATCTAGAAGTTTGAGATAAGCATTGCATGCTGACTTTACTTTTCTTTGTTGTTTACAAGTAAATTCTCAATCCAGTTTCTATCTTGCTCATGTGTAACAGGTTTGAAGCGCCTCTCTGGCATGGTTTGTAATAAATGAATGATTTGTCAGATATTTCACTAGACTACAGCTAAGAAAGTTTCCTTTGCATATCTTCTGTTCACAAACTTTTTATCAGGCCCCTTGCTGGCTCTCAGTCAACGTATTTTGAGTGCACCTCTCATATTAACGGTAATTGTTACCAAATGGCAAGTATTAGATGCTAGCTTGCTTGCAAATCACTTGAATGTGTCTTTCAGTCTTTTGCTCACTCACTGTACACGTTTTAGCACATGTCTTAAGCGGTCTTCACAGGAAAAATTTTTTAAAAAACATCAATGGTTTTGAAGATGGAAATAACTACTTTTCCCATTGTAAAAACCCATCAATGGTAAAGGCGAATAATTACCATGAATGGTTTTCTTATATTTCCATTAATGGGAATCTATTTAACAATAATGGGAAATGAGCTGATAACACTGTATGTAAAGTGGTGAGAAAAGCCTTTTTCCATTAATGGAATTTTAGACAACACCATGGTTATTGCCTTATTCCATGTTCAAAAGTAACCTATCTGGAATGGGAAATGCCTAAAACACATGATGGATTTTGTCATAATACCATTAATAGTAACAATGGGAAATACCTTAATTACATGTTGGTTATTGCTATTATAACATTATTGTTATGAATGGGAAATACTTGAATACCATGCTGGTTATTGCCATTATAACATTATTGTTATAAATGGGAAATACCTGAATAACATACTGGTTATTGCTATTATTCCATTATTGTTATGAATGGAAAATACTTGAATACCACGCTGGTTATTACTGTTATACCATTATTAATATAAATGGGAAATACTTGAATACCATACTGGTTATTACTATTAATACCATTATTTTATGAATGGGAAATGCACAGAGTACATGATGGTTACTGTATAATATCCCATTTATGCCAGAGTGGGAAGTTACCAGACTACATAATTGTTATAGTTATTGATACATTGCTGGTATTTTTTGAAGTGTTGTTGACATTGCTGTTTTACCAGAAATTGACAGCCTGTAGATGAGGAATGCATCAAAGATTACAAACAACTGCCAACAATATAATAAAGACGTCTTTAATAAAATGTTGTGAATATAATTTCTCTTTTAGTCTTAAAAACTACACCAATTTCATGATAAGATGAAATATTACATGCATTAAAAAAAAACAGAACATTGCTTTCAAAAATGACATGACTGGTATTCCATATACTCAGGTGTGGTACAAATGCAGTTCTGAGTTTAACATACTGTCCAGGGTTTAACTAAACCTAAAACACAACATATTTTGGGTATTACCAAGTATGTAATTGTAACAGTCCTTATCAGATCACAAATGGTTTGGGTTTTACCAACCAGGTGCAAAACAGGTCCAAGAAGGACTTCAACTTTACTATATTATCTCTAGCTATGTTCTCTGATGATGCTTTAAATTCTAAGTAACCTTCTTTGATTAATGTTCTTGCCACCGGTACCAAGTATTCTTCCTTTTGAAAATGTCGATCTTTAATGCCTAGTTTTAGAGTTTTACTTGCTGAGGAAAGCTGTGCTCTTGTTATATATTTGATACTCAAGGCATTATAAGCCACAGAAAGAATAATTCCTGCAGACTCTTTTGCAAGCGAATGCAGCAAATCTTTTCCACCTGTGCAAGAGTTTACTTTACCATCTGTGAGAAAAAAGAAAAAAACTTAAGTCAGCCACATGATTGATGCTCTAACCAAAAGCACATTTGTAAAATGGTATAGCCAGTCAACAGTTTACGGTTATATTCACCCTTCGAATTCCATACCAAACATGAAATCCCGAAAACTTTTCTAAACGAATGGGTTGAATTTTTAACCGCAAATTACCCCAGATATGAGAAGTAAAGGAAATATTTTATTCCTTATGTTTGAAAAGAAAAAATAATCTTCAACATGAACTCGTAAATAGAACATCGAACACAGACCCGTGAAGGCTTACCTTTAAATTTAGAAGCTACCGTACTTCCTCTGAAAAATGCTCTGTCATGAATCGAATACTTCATCTTCAGTCCAAGTTTCTACTTCTTCCTTTTTTAGCGTGAATGTCCGTCATATTCTGAGCTTTTCAACTTTTCCCACTAGGAAAACCGTGAAGGCGTGAACCCGCACGTCCGCCAAAACACAACCAAGTATTTTTAGGCGGGAAAGTCCGCTCACATCGCTCGCATGCGCAGACATTCGCGGGCTTTGGTCAACGCTGACCAAAAAGGTTGTGGACTCAGGGTTGATTCCTGCATGATACTCGCACGCACGAAACGACACGAAACAAGCCATCCAACAACGACGCCAACAACGCTGAGCGACACGCTGAGCACAATGCCGAATATGAACTGGAATATTTCGATTACAGGTGAGACAAAGTTTGTGGAATTGGTATTGAATTGCAAACAGGAAAAAGTAAGGCACCTTATAAATATCATTGATTTTTCAAATAGGATGGACAAAGATCACCACAAAACCAAAAAGGCGTCGGAAAGAGAAATTCAGAAAATGGACGCGGAGCGAGGTTTCTACGTGTACATGCTCCGATCTTAGTTACAGGCATTCACATAATTTGTCCTTGTGAAACATGCAGTGGTAAAGCTGTGTCCTCTTATCCACAGATATTGATCTACAAACAGTATCAGATGTTTTATCCTCCCTTTATTTCTTGTGAGCTATCAACTGAGGAAGCATTAAAACCTGCTGTTTCAAGTTGAAAGATTCTTTCAAAGTAACTGAAAGTAATGAGTAAAAAGGCAAAATCTGAGAAGTTTATGCAGGACGATAGCAGAAAACAGACAAAGTAAACACACCAGATTTTCATATTTAATAGAACAGGCATAACAATTTATGTTCTTGTAAAGAATGAGGTTTACACATGTATTTAATTTGCCAAACTGTTGTATTACAATCTGTTTTGAACAGTAATCTGTACAGAGAGAACAGTTATAGAGTGACATACCAGTATAGATCGCATAAAGAGTAATAAAAATTGAATAAGGTGATTTGAATATTCTATTCTAGCATTTTTGATTTTGGATTGTAAACAGTGACCATAAAATAGTTTCATTAGGTAAAGTTGGGATCAAGAAACCAATAATTTGTGCATTCCCACTTTTGTGAGTTATTATTTCTATAATATTTTTGGTAAAAACCATATGTGGAAAGCACAGAGAATGAAAATACATAAGATATGCTTTACTATTTCCATTAATGGTATCGACTACCTTGTGGGTTTAAGGACAAACTCCATGAATGGTATCTGTAGCAAGATAAAGCTGTTCTATAATTCCCATTGATGTTTATTAAAAGTTTCATTTTTAAAAATGGATATGACTTATTACTTTACTATTTCCATTAATGGTATTGACTACCTTGTTGGTTTTATGACAAACTCCATGAATGGTATCTGTAGCAAGATAAAGCTGTTCTATAATTCCCAT
>OFHQ01000079.1_pt1 | contig 12204 bp, 6 predicted proteins | sample 1521071 | NCBI WGS metagenome assembly OFHQ01 (sample SAMN04272335, study PRJEB24112) | coral metagenome | biome: Coral reef; feature: Shallow seawater; material: Coral tissue | host: Coral | place: China: South China Sea | collected 2014 | reverse complement strand
CGGGCGGAGCCTCCCCGTATAGGCCACTATAGGGAGTACCCCCCCTCCCCGGGTTCGAAAAGCTCTGTTTTAGTGACGAATTAGTGTGGACGGTAGGCCCAACTGTAGGAATAAAGTTGCACGGTCTTCAAATTCCTCCGGCGGAGTGTGGAAGGGGCCCAAGTTTCAGTTAGAATCATGACCCAATTTATCGATACTGTACCACTAAAGTTATCACAACAAATGATTAATGACAGTTTCATCGGTCCTTTCTCGAGTCTGCCTAGCAAATGTTCTTTAAGGCACGAACTGACATGGTTGTGATCACTTCTCTGTCCTCAACGTTGCTAAATTCCGGCAGGTTGCAAAACGCTTCCTTCCTTCAGTGAACTGATCGGTGTAGAAATCTCGTCCGACTGCATCTGTGTTACTGATGTGGTGTACCAGTAACGGATGTCGGTAATAGAATAACTGCTGAAAACATTGATTGAAAACTGAATTTAGAACTTATTCGCATTGTTTTCAAAGACAACACTGTTCAGTTTTGTTTCCGTCGGAGCCGACAAAGCCGACAAATGTTTTCAATTCAATCAATGCATTTTTTCAGGAGATCAGTTGTGGCAGAACATCTTTGTGTTGCTTATCAGTTTTATAAACGCCAAATGTTAAAATTCGCTCTATTGCGTTTCTTCATGTCGAGGATTAAATTTATGGACGAAATATTACTAAGAGTAAGACGGCTATTTTAGAATATCCCCGACTTAAGTGCTTGTTTGGTTTCGTTTTGTGGTAGAGCCTTGTTGTGTTTTAAAATAGCGCACTAAAATGTGTTGTCGAAAGCATCGATTAAAAGTAAAAGTCATTTCTTCTGCCGAAAAAGTGTTAATTTTCTAGGCAACTCACTTATTCCGTTTAATTGGAGATATTAAAGTCACTTCATTTCATTTGTCTCAGAGCCGTAATATTAAAAAAAAAAGACGAGTTTCTTTATGTAGGAACCCAGCCTGCGGACATGAAACGTAAATTGAGGAAGAATTAACATGCACTTGATGTACGGGAAAAAAATAGGATTTAAATTTTCAAGGGTTGTTTTATAGTTCTGTTCGAAGGTTGAAGATAAAGCCATACCAGAAAAATCTGAATCCGATTTCCGAAGTTTGTAATCACTGAACAAAGGTCATACCGGCCGGCAAAGCGGAGACCATCCAAGTTCTTTAGCAGCCTTAGTTAGTTTTATCGAGAAAATATAATAGGGTAAAAAGAGAGAGCTCTCAAATGCAATTATTGTGTTATCTCTGGCAGTTTTCCTACGGATAACAATGTTTTGATTCCGCCAAAAACATAAGACAATAATGAGATTGTTCAAGGCTTTGTCGGCAGCGGAAGCTTATAACAAAACTGAAACTAATTCGACCAAGTAAGTCGGGTTATTACACTGAACATGCAATAAAACAAGACTTAAACAGTTTTAAGCTTTTATCTCTTTAATTACACGGAATTTCGCCAACAAAGTGAGAACATGAAGTTCTTAAGTCTAAATATACGGCTCTACGTGGGGATTTGTAAGCCTGTTGTTCGTTTGAGCTAGATTGTTGTGTTGTGTACAGGAAGACGGTAGGCAAGATGAAATCTATCTTCGTAACGGATTTTATTAAACACTTCCTTCTTTGTGGACTTAAGTATGTCAATATGAAGTGTTCTAGACGCCAATAAAACGAGGAAAATGTAGAAAAGAAGCAGCCCAAGGGTGAAAAGCGATAGATAAAACCATAAACGCCTGAAGGTGACCCCAGCTACTGACGACAAGCGTTCTGCCGTTGTGGACGCCATTATTTTGTTTTGAGCTGTGAATGCGAAAATTCCTACTAGTTTATCAAACAAGAAGTAATTAAGCTTTTCTAAGAAACATTCAAACGTCGTGTCTGTCGCTTCCGCTCAAAATAACAGAGGGTAACTTGTCAGTGTTCCGTAGTTTTCTAAAGAAACTCCCTTAAAACTCTAACTTTTTCCTAGTCATGTTCTAAAGACCGATTAAAAGGTTTTTTAGTTGATGAGTTTAATCCGGACGCTGAGAATTCTACCGTCTACTTCAGTGGAATGGCCAAAAGAGTCGAAGAACAGACTCCCCGAGGGGAATGGAACCATTCTTCACAATGCCTTTCGAACTCTGTTAGAACTGTTTTCAACTTGAAACATATGTTGTTTGGTAGCCGCGGGGTACATCTTTTATACTCTGTTCTCAGTTTTATAACTAGTCAAAACTTCGATTGTTTTGACGCAAAAATGTCATGAATATATTTCAGTTTAATTTGAAAACGTAGGCATAAACTGTTATGCAAAAGACAGCCACGAAGTTTGGCTCGACTTGATGCAAATGAGTCTTTATACATCAAAATTAAGAAAACCTTTCGACGTCCAGATCCACGAATCATAGTTTTGAAATTGTTTTTGCTCGGTTGGGCATCAGTTTAAAGTTTTCTTTGGAGGTGTAAATTAATTTCATTTCAATGCGTTAACCAAGAGCAAACGAACAAATCCAATTCGGACTTTACTTGGTAGAAAGTTTGACCAATCCCAACATAACGGTTAAGTTTATTATGTCGACAAGTTTTCAACGAACAAGCAGAGCATATTGCGCAGAGCTTTGTGTGGTGAATTCGACCAAAAGAAAAGAGAAATGTGGCATTTATGATGTGTCCACGGGCGGTTTGTGATGCTGGATAAATTATTTTCAACGTGTCTGTAAGTGATGTATCTTGACACGAAATCTTTTTGTATTTATTAAAAGATAATTTGTAAACAGCTGTCTGGCTGATAAGGAGATAGTTTTTGGCAATAAGATTCAGCCATTTAGTCACGAATGTTTTGGGAGTTATAACCTTTGCTCGCCTGGTTCGCCAGGAAATTTAACAATATCTTTTACTCGACATCTCGCACAGAGAATCACTCATCTCCACAGATATCAAGACAACTTTTTATAGATACAAGAGGGCAACGGAAAGTGGAATATTGATTAAGCTCGACATAGCTGTCTGATGAACGAACGCTCTCTGAGAGTTAAATATCTCGGCCACAATAGAATTTTCCAGATCGCTGATAACTGCATTCTGCAAATACATTTTTTTTCGTGGGGACAGCCACGTATTAAGTTTGATAACGTCGACATTTTCATTCTAATCCACTTTCCGTTATAGTTTTAATGAAATTGTCGACGTATAATCCCTTATGCGACACATCATAATCGCACACAAAGCACACTCAGACGGACTTGTTTTATTAAGGCGGGTTTTATTTCAAAATTACATTTTCTTTTCACCTACAAATATTCTCTTTTATCTACACAATTTCAAATTAAATCACCTATATTACACTTCGTATGCCGGGGACTGTGAGTTTAGCTTCCTATAGAATTTTTTTTTGGAACACAACTAATTTACAACCCGTTGTTTTTAAAAAATCTGCAAATAGAAAGTGGCTCTTGTAACACTTTGTGTTAAGCTCAAGTCAAACAAATTGAAATTTCGAGTCCTATTTTTGCATTGGCTACTGCTTTTAGCAAACCAATGTTGTCACAACCATACCAACGACTCAAAACATCATATAAAATCACAAGAAGTATTAAATGGGAGGTATTTGATACCAAGCCCAAGTCGCGCTGCGTTCAGAGTCACACGCATATACCACACCAAAAGCAAAAACGACACAAAATCTTGTGTTTAACACAGAATTGTTTCTTGAAAGCGCAATCCTCACTTAGTCAGTTAGAAAAAACATCGTCCACTCTTTCTATGTACACTTGCTGGTTTTTTTTAAGTATTTCTATTTAGGAAAGTTTTCTCTCCCTCTACCGAGCTGAAAGAGTCGTCAGAGCTAAGGCGGCGTCAATTTCTCGATAGTTTGTCGTCTCGACATTTAGGCTGTTGACAAGAAACAGAAAATAAAAACATCATTTTCTGGGTATCATCAAAGTACAGTGACGCCAGTGGGAAAATTTGGCCGAACGGCCAAAACAAACCATGCCATTTATAGCTATAATACTTGGAACAGCTTGTTCGAAAACCATTTAAGCATGACATTTTCGACAGAAGTTTTTAAGTGGCAGAATATCTTTTACTTAACAAGTACTCGTTAGCGAGAATAAAATTTCTTCACAACCAGTCGACTAAAGTCTCGTTAATGGCAGGCAGTGAACGATGGCAAATGAAACATAGTCGTCTTTCAAGACATCGCTATCTCTGTATTTATCTCTCCTTGATGCAGACAGCCACGCAAATGTTTGAACTGTATCCTATACGAAATAAATCGGAAAATAACGACTTCCCTGTAGTTTTATTATTTACCTTGTGTTGACGGGATTGAAAGCTCTCGGCGTTTCTACTCTCGACCTTTCCATCGATACTTCGTCTGTCGGCGAGGAGGATGTCCTCGAGGGTGAGCATTCTGTTTCTTTCTTCTCTGTTTTTAGAGAAGGCGTTGAATTTTGAACTGCACGAGAAAGTGAGGAAAAAAAAAACAAGTTAAAAGGAAGAAGGAGAGCGATTTACAAACTCTAAAGCAACAGCTTCGTTCCAAGAGACAATCAATCCAAGTGGAAACATGTTTTCATCAAGGTTTCAAGAAATCATACGACTTCATAGGTTAAACATGTTGAGTAAAAGTGTGAATTTGCGGTGAAATATAAAATTGTCCCCCGGCGGTCGGAGGTTCCTTTTCGTTAAATTTCTCGTTATTAAAAGGTGTGCGCCGTAGACTAATTACTCTCACCACGTCTGGAAAAATTAACACTGGAAACAAGTTTTATTAAAAAGAATAGGGCTTCACGGGCATATCTGCCGCGTTTGGCAAAAATAAAAAAAAACACAAGAGATGGGTGAATGGGATGTTAGGAGCGGGCAACGTAAAATTTTAACGCAACTTGTTTGCGGGGAATTTAAACCATGTTAGTATGTTATTCAATTAGCGACTCATGTATAATTGAGTTGGTAAGACGCTGCTACCAGCATTTCTAAGCTCGCTCTGAGTACTTTAGCTTCAGAGGAAAGACCGTGTCAATTCACGCCAATTTTGTGAATAGCAAAAATTTTAAAACTGCTTTTGTATTCCGATTAGCGATTTAAACCGAGAACTGAAGTGTAGGGTGGTGTCATAAGAAGCATAATAAGTACATCGTTCGGTAGATAAAATTGATCGAAAAAGTGGACTATAACTAAGATCCCCATGGAATGAACTTTCCCAGACATGAGAAGTTTTGCCTTGTCTTCTGAAGTATCGTCTCCTCTCATAAAAAGACTTGAATTTAAACTCTTCAAAATAGACCCCATTTTCAGACAATAATTTCCTTTCTAACGTTTCAAGCCAATAGAAAAACAATCTGGCAGTTTTAAGGGCGATATTTTTACGTTACATTTAGCATAGTCTTAATCGGCGTTTGACGAAGTCTTAAGGGCAGTTTTAATGAACCAAAATGATAGAAATGAGCCCTGTTGTAGCTTGTCAGCTTGCTAGGAACTCGTGCTTCGTTGAAGTTATGAGAATACAGTGACCTTACATTCTAAATGTAATACAAAGGTGGAAGTTTGCCACACCACCGAGGGCAACCAAAGTAGCATTTTCAAGATACCAAAGTTCAATCTAATGATTGATATCTGTAACGAAATCCCTGACTTCCCAATACCCCGCAAAAAAAATTACTGTACTCCATTAGAACGAAGCAAACGATAATATTAGAGTTCGTAAGTCTAATAATTGGCGTATCCTAAAGCACCCATCATTAGCTTACTATTTCGCAATTGTTGGGCACGTCAGACGGCTTTGAGAAATTGAGTCGTCATGTAAGTCAAAAGGGCCCCGGCTTAGCCTGATATTACAGCACAGTCCTTGAACACTGAAATGAATACTCTCAGAGCTACCTTAAAGAACCTCTCATTCAGCACGTTTTTCCTGAGTTCATCCTTACCTGATGTAATCACTGAGGTTTCAGTGGATGCTTTCTGTGGGGGTGTCGATGGCGGTGTCTCGCACGAAGCAGGACTGGTATTCACGACACTTGCAGGGGTGTTGTGAAAGCACCCGTCCACCCATTTTCTTAAGCTCTTCACGGGAGAATCTTCCACATGCGGATCGCCACTAGTTACGCATTGAACTGCACGCAGCGCTTGGAATCGAATCACAGGATTTGTCGTTCTATTTTGTAAATTCTCGCCGGTTGAATTGTGGACAGTCTTGGGCTGTTCCGAGTTGTCGGCCGCGTTCAATTGGATGTTTTCTTTCCTTTCCTCTTTGTCTCTCGTTTCTGTTAAACAAACAAAGATACGTAGAAGTTTTTCCGGTTCATTCGCGCATTGGAATCATTCCATTCGAACACACACCATATCTCACTAGGCGCCTGATTTTCAGAGTGCAATCATCACTAGAACGTAGAAATCATCTTAAATTGTTTTCGTTGTTTCAGAACAATAAGTAACGCTAAACTTTACAAGATAACACCCAAGAAAAACAACAGTTTTGATACAAACACTAAACCACAGCACGACTGTATCCCTTAGTACTTAAAATGTTTATTACATTTCCGATTCGTTATTTTCCTGAACGTTTAAATCTGTAAGTTATTTTCCGTCGTTGCGATGCATGTCTGTCGGAGACCAGACGAATACCAGCCCGTTCTTAAAAATAGATGACTTCAATGAAAGAACTTAACATAATCCCTGTCAGTTTTCAACTGATGTATTTAGAAATCGAGAAATCACTAAAACACTATGTTTACCAAGCAATACCTTTAATACTAGGTATAGTTTTGCCCTTGTCATCGCAAATCTTGTCCTCTTCACTGCAGCTATGCTCGCCGTCTGAATCGCTGACGGGGTCGTCGTCCTCGGTACCATCTTTTTTTTCGCCACACCGATTCCTCGGCGACCAAGTCATCTTATTTTCCTTCTTTAGTCTTCGCCTAGCGTTCGCGAACCAAGTTGAAACTTGCGTTAATGTCATCTTTGTCATAATCGCTAGCATAATCTTTTCTCCCTTCGTGGGATAAGGATTTTTTCTGTGTTCATAAAGCCAAGCTTTGAGTGTGCTTGTTGTCTCTCTCGTCGCGTTTTTCCGCCTCGCTCCTGCTGCGGCCAAATCGATCGGTGAAAACCTACAAAAATAAAAATCAAATCTGGACTTTACTCCTTCGCGAAGTGGAATTTAACCTATGGAGGGGTTGTCGTGAGAGTATGTTTCTCGGCGAGCTCAATCATGGTTGTTTGCTTTACAAACTTGATTATTCTCAACCCTATCAGTATTGAAATGATTGGTAAAAGGAACTTTCTATATTAAAGCCCTTCCGCTAGTAACAACCCACAAAATTGCAAACGGCTTTAGCCCCGCTGATCTGCTTCGTTGGCAGAGGGCGAATTTTCGCGAAGCTATTCAAATGTAACCAAATGCACTGAATGGGATTAGGCAGCAGCAGAAGCATGAAGCACTCTAATGGCTTACTTAAGTGGTCTAGTAACTAACGGCAAAGACGGTTAATTTATTTACCTTTCGCTGAGGCCCGGACAAGATGTGTGAGTATGAGGATCGAAGCCGTGCACATCTAACGGATGTCGAGCGGCGCTGGCTTGAGCAAGGTACCACGAATCTCGCCATTCTTTGATGTCGCACGCTCGAGCCTGTTCGAGAAGAGACCGCCCAAGCATGAGTGAAGACGAGAGCAGAGCGGGCGATTATTAGGTTCAATTAACTTAATGGAGGGGGAAAAAACTTTAAGTTGTAGTTACATTGGCGAAACAAGTAGCGCCTGAGCGAATGTGAGACCGAGAAAAGAAAAATAGACATATAAAAGCTACAGCACACGAGGTTTTTTAAAAATATCAGACAGTAAAGTCTGGCTTACCAGAGGCGAATAGAAAGCCGACAGGTCTGTAGTGGAGCCTATTGTAAAGCCAGCTTCGTTGAAAGTCGGTCTTGGAAGCAAGTTCACAGGCATGGCCGAAACTCTGTGTTGAAGCACTCGATCTAACTGGCAAGGACACAGAGAAGACAAGCCGTCGTGTAAAGGTGATCTTACTGAATCACAACACGGAGTATGAGCTCCCGGAATCATCAACTGCAATCAGTGAGACGGTATACAATCATGTCTGGTTTTCATGGAGATGAAATTTTACATTGTTCATCGCATCGAATGCGGTCGAACAAGTTGCTGACAACACGAAAAGCTTACCTGTGGGGAGTAAGTGCAGCCAAATTGAGGACAGGAAATCTTTGTAGCGGTAGAATTTGCCATCAGTGTTCGAGACGGAACATCAAGTGACTAGATCGATCGGCAAACAGATTGAAATCGAAGCACTCGAGACGTAAATAAATTAACAAGGAGAGAGAAAATAGGTTTGCCGTGTTATTTCTTAGCCCGAGACAGGCCGAGTGAATAAAAGGCCACTAACGTGTAGCGCTGTCGATCGAGTTTCTTGGCCAGCTAGTGTAGTGTTGTATTGTACATACACATGAGGCAATCTTGAGCACCGATCAGGTCCTGTGTGCACAAAACAATATCTTCAATCGTTTCATCTTGTAGTTTCCACAAGGGCTCCGTCAGTTTTGACACTTTGTGACACAACGTTTGCTGGTCGAACCAATCGAATTAAAAATCGAACAAGCTTTGTATTGAAAACGCGTGAAAATGATTGGCAGAACTTGGCTTGTTAACTAGGCTAACATTTATTATTGTCCCTTGCCAACATGGAAATCGACACGGGTGACAGGGAAAACCCGCCCATGTGGGTGTTTTTGTGGCATGTAGCTCCGCCCTACTGGGTGCTCTCGATTCTGTTGTGTCTCAAAACAGTGATTGCTGATCTCTCCTTCTAGCTAATGATTGCACTGGCGTAGGAAGTTAGATTGTCCTGGCTATTATCGGCATTATGAATGCGATTGTAAGCTAGTCAATACCGCGACATGACATCTCAAAGGAGAGCGCTGTTTCGGTAGCCTTTGCCAAACTATCTGCTTATTGCTTCTCTACTGTGTTTATTTTGTTGGTTTACTTTTGGAACAGCGCAAATCGAGGCCAAAGAGTTCGAACATGTGCATCGATTGTGTAACCTTCCCAGGTCGCGTTTGCTTTTCGTGTTGGTCGATCGCTTGTATCGGTTTATGGAAACTTTCCTTGAGATGTCAAATTCGCGTACCACTCGAAATTAACATCATAGCGCTCATCGCTCGATGTTTAACAGACGTGTTATTTCTCTGTTTCTTTTGTTCAACAGAAATGGGGCGGATTTTTTATCATGCAATTTGCGCAGAGAAAAACAATGTTCGTAGAAGGATTCGTGCCATTCTTTGAGCTATAAATATCTGCCAACACAGCTGTGCCAAGCTATTATTTTATCGCTTCCACTTTTCTGGCAGTAAAGAAGACGTTGGCTGATAACCGAGAACACGGGAAACCCCCACAGCTGTATGGCAACACAGCGCCAAGGGTCGACATGACAAAGTTATTGAATTTTCTTCGTGCGGTTTGGAACTTGATTGATGTCGGTCGGGGAATACATGCATATACATGTATTTAGATGTAATTCAATCGATTATATGACAATTAACAAGTCCAGGTCATGCAATTAACTAGCAATTGTTCGAGAAGCTTGTACTACATCCAATTTGTCGTTGCAATGATTATTTAAGGAAACCAAATTATTCTGATCAGCGAACGAACCGAGAAACGCGCCATCTGAATCCAGTGGGAGAGCGGAAATCAGCCGGCCTTCACTCCAAGACAAATAATAAACTTGAGTAATGACAGCGACCTAAGCACTTGGATTTAAACAATTAAGTCTGTACCCGTCGTGTTCATGCCTCTTGTATTCGTGTTGTTTATATTTCTCCAAACAAAGAGCTACACGGTAATGAGGTTTTGTGACACGATTGAGCACGTGGACTCAATGTCATTCAAAAACAGCGTCTCTCGTGCGATCTAAAACGCTTCAAAACGCCATAATTCTGCGTGTAAAACTAAGTGGAATATTCCTGAAAGGCAATGAACTTGGTGCTGACTCATTTCAAAAGGCCTTTGTGTGTTTATCTCGTAGGTGTGAAAAATGTCTATAAGATGTCTACTTTTTATGTTAAATAGGTCCGTTTTCACAACCATAATAACACAGTGTTTGCATTTCTAACACCATTCGCACGGAAATCAGTCATATTATGCTCTCCTTTAATCTGCCCAGAATCCTCAGTAGGCACGTCTTTATTCATAAAATTAGCATCCTTGCTGTTGATGTTCTCTGTTTTTATCATGGCAAACGATTTCAAACCGGAAAAGCACAAAACGGAACAAAAAACGCATTCTGAATTCTGCCTTCCCCCGTTGTGAGAATTGCAGTAGTGACCCCCCACAGATGAAAATGTCAATTGATCCTTCTGCAGCATCGAATAGGTTTGTCGCTCAACCCTCGCGTTAGTTAAAAGCCACTCGAGTTTTGTACATGGTCTTTGAAGCTCTTTTGAATGTCCCTGAATGTTAATTAAAATCTCCTTTCAAACGGTACAATGACGTCAGTGATTTGAGACACACTCAAGCGCAACGGCACGCGAAACACACGCGACAAGACAACTAGAGGATTCAAAGTTTCTTCTCCGAGTCTAATGGTGAAAAGAAAATTGTTTGTTATGAAAATAATTACCTCTTTTGGAATAATATTTTGTAATGGAAATTACAAGAATTACCCCCTAACAATCTCACTTTTCTCCCACGGGGATCTAATCACCAGTTTCCTCCTTGTCCGCTCTCTTGGAAATGTTTTTCTTTCGTCTTTTCTCTTTTCTCTAAGGTCCGTTTTGTATGATGACCAGAACCCCCACTCTGTTTATATTTTCCTCTTTGTCTAGTAGATTAAGCCTAGCATGACTCTCTCTGTAGAGCGGTGCTTTTTGAAGATTGAATCTTATCTCAAAAATAAACATAACAAATGTCGATATTTGTACTCGGAAGGAAAAGGTAGAGAATTGCGGGGTTTTTTTCATGGCGGGAAGGGCTTCTGTTTCATGCCATAAAGTAGTGAAGAGCATAGCACTTCCAGTCTTATTTTAATCATAGAAGTTCAAAATGGAACATGCATACATGTGCGTCTAAGGAAAATTCCCTATCTTCCCGGAAATCTTCGAGACAAGGTTATCGAGGAAAATCCGACATGTTGAACCTGCTTCATACAGCTTACACTAAAAGCTCAGGTCTAATAATCGATGGATAAGCAAGTATGGCGCACATTATCCCGAGCAAAGAGCCTTAACTTGCCTTAAAGAAGATACCCGATAACTAAAAACATGAAGATTGAAAGCCGAATTTCCGGTAGCACTTTTATAAGATAGTCAAGTGAAGCATTTAAAATATTAATGTGTCACAACGTTTGATAAAATGTCTGGCAAAGAAGTTCATGGAATGGATTTAAATGCTAATCTAACGTTTTTAAGCTAATCTCGCGCAGAAACCGAGCGATAAAATCCACCGATAAAATGACGATTTATACGTTAAAAGAAATTACTGTTAGTGTTTGGTAAAAAAAGCGAGCGAGCCAAGGCCAATGTCATCGAAACGCCCCAATAACAGAAAAGTCAAACAGAGCTTCGACTACAGCTGATACTGCAAAAAATACATCAGCTGTATTAAATATACCTTAACTTGATTAGCATTAATGCTATTTTTTTAGAGTGACCAGCATATAATTTCTCCTTACACAATGGGAACAATAATCCAAATTGGTGAGATTTAAGAAAATGATATTTGTCTAGCTAAGAGTCTATCGATACCAGCAAGAGAAACCAGTATTTGTAACTTTCATTCGTTTAATTCGGCTCAACTCTGTGTTCTTTGAAAACGTTCACTGTTTGGCTCGCAAATTGATTACACCTGTCTGGTGTGATATCAAGGCTATAAATAATTCTCAGCATTTTTTTTGAGCCTGTAAGACATCTCAAGGCTTGACCTTAGGTAAAATTCTCAGACAGCCACTGAGTTGTCAGTGGAAATTCAGAGAAACAAAATATTTTACATCGGTGTTTTTCAGTAGCCAGGCAGTTTTTCCATGATAGGTATTATTCATTGCTAGTCGTTATAAAGTGAAGTATATATGAAATAATTCACTTTCAGTCATTATAAAGCCGTTTAGAGCTAGTTTATCACAAATTTTTAGCAAACAGGCCACAAGATTAAATGGGATCACTTTGATATTTTAGCCACTGGACAGT
>OFHQ01000078.1_pt1 | contig 12215 bp, 7 predicted proteins | sample 1521071 | NCBI WGS metagenome assembly OFHQ01 (sample SAMN04272335, study PRJEB24112) | coral metagenome | biome: Coral reef; feature: Shallow seawater; material: Coral tissue | host: Coral | place: China: South China Sea | collected 2014 | reverse complement strand
ATCACATTTTTTGTTTAATTCTGGTGAAAACAACCATGCATTTTTCAGTTTTTCTTTTACGAAAACTCCATTAATACGGTCACGTTTTGAAATCCCAACCTGTATAATCCATGCATTATAATTTTCTCCATTAACACGGATAATCTAATCAGAAAAGTATTCGTAGCTGATTAAGCAAACAAATATCGAGAAACAATTACTCTAGTTCTACTCACCGCGCCTTTAATATGTCATGTCGTTGACATCTTTCCTTGTTCAATATTGTTTAGAAATGCAATAGACCTTCCCACCATTCCAATAAACAATGGCACTGAGTCGAGGTCAAGGTGGACAAAGATACAGTAAATGAATGAAAATGTCCACCCAACCTCGCTCTGGTGCTATTGTTCGAACGCACTGAAGTGGAATGCGGGAAAGGTCTATTAAAATACTCTACTACCAGTCAAGGGAGGCGCGCTAGCCTCCTGGTTACTGGGTTCGACTCCGGATCCAACCTCGTTCCCAGGGCTATTCCCTTTGATCGAGCGATCCGGGTTCGAGACACGTGACTCCTATAGTGCCTCTGTCCACCCAGGTGTATAAAGGGGAAGCGATGAATTTGCAGGTAACCCTGCGATGGGCTAGCATCTCATAAGGAGGATAGAAAGCAGGAAAAATATTCCGATTCGCTTCATGCTACAGAAACTGGAGATATAGAGCGCCGGCATGATGGACCACTGGGCTCATAAATGAAGACTAACTTTACACAAGACTGCTGGCAGAAGGTTTTTTCTCTAAGGGTCACTTAGACTAGTGTTGTAAGCTAAATAACCCCTAACCCATAACCCCTGCTGAATTTCGGAGAAAAACAGACTGCCGGCAGTCTAACCTTAAACTTCCGCCCAAATAGTCTATGAATCAAGTGTCGCAAAAAATCCCTTACAAACCAGGGTTAACTGGGAGAACATCGGCCCCTGGTCTTTTTCAGCAATACGAAACTCGCTGCCACGTTGGATTGTATTGTCAAGACCAAGCGCCAATATTTTTCAACAAACAAAAACAGGTAATTAGAATAAACAAAATTGAATGCCTGGGAAATATCAGGTTTGCAGGAGTGTACATAAAACAGAGCCTACTTTCTTCCAGAGTGTGTACTTACTTTATAGTGAACGGTTTTGCGAAGAATACAAAAGATAACACCATTGTCACAGCTTTCCGGCCGGTCGTCACTAAAGGGAGTAAAATGTATTGTTATTAACTGCTGTAAAGAGCAGCTTCAATAACTTAATTAATTATCGAATTTGAATTTTAAGGTTTACCTGTAACAGCAACAAGAGCACCGAAGGCTTTGATAAGCGTAAGCACAAATGTGATTCCTAGATATCCCGAGATTGAGAAGATGAATGACAGTCCATAGGCTTGGACAGGGTTCTGTGAATACGTAACAAAATAAAAAGCTTGTGTGTAAACTAGTGAGTAAATTGACTAACATTACCTACAGAATTTGTTAAAAGCTATTTTGCCACTATCACTATTTCATTTTTTATTAGTTTGAGTATCGGTACATAAAACAAAACACTTAACCCCAAGTATGACAAAATTTATTACAAGTATGCAATGTTATCAAGTGGCACACAGAACCACTCAAAAGTAAATTACCACCGTCTCGAGAGACGCTTCTCTTTTCTCCAGAGACGCGTCTCGTTTCATCCGGATCCCAGGGATATATCGAGTATCCCCCGGAATGTTTTGAGACAAAGGGAATTTTCTGTGAATACGAGGCTAGCTTGAGATGTATATAGAATCGCTTAAAGTTGACATAGACCACGGGAGGATATTTTTCGTTATTTTAATCATCATTGATTTGAAAATAGTGTATGACAGTTCACGTACATTCGCTGGCTTGCGACCCGTATTTAAAGTGTCTCAGATTCTTGCGAATAAAATCGATTTGCTGGCAGCTCCCTCATCCATCATTTGTTGTGTTAATTATTTCAGGCTTTACTTATAATAGAAATGTTTTCTATTCGGCTGAGTGAAGAGGAAGCGAATATGAGATATTCAGTTTCTTTTTTTTGTGTGTGTGTGATGCTTCCAAATCAGAAGAGTCTTCTAGACAAACCTTATTTTTCCAAGATCGTGATAAAGAAAGAAAAAAAACTGGGCAGGAAGGAACGAACGAATAAAAGAGGGAATGTAAGAAAGAATCAACGAAGACAATGAAAATGAAGCATTTAGGTTACTTTCTTTCATATTTTTGTGGATCAATCGAGCACTACGAAGTTCGCAGCGGTATGTCATTTGCCTGGCGTGAAACGTGAAGTGACAGCTTTTTTTTCGTGAAATGTGATTTAATAAATTAATAGCCGTGAACTGTGATTGTTACTCACAATAACGTTGTAGTTTATATTTATCTTGGAGCTAAAATATTGGTCGGAAGAAAAGAGAAAAAATCCACATCTTCCCCGAAATCAAAAATAAGTTCGCGCTAAAACCGAAACAAATTAAATTGAAATAGAAGGGGTGGGTGGGAGGTCGTCCTCATTTTTCGTTGACATCGATTAGAAGGGTAGCTTGCGAGCAAGTTCTCCTGAAGTTGTACTGTATTCCAAAACCTGCCAGGAGAGCTTCTGAAACAAGCAGCGAGCTTTTGCCGCAAATTGTGGTTTTCTCAGTGCCGATTGATGAAACGTGAAGTAACGTGAAGTACGTGAAACGTGATGTGAACGGAATCAACTTCTCAGTGTCCCCCTCTCTACCCCGCTAAGTTCGGACAATACAGGGGACAAGGAACGCAATGAAGAGATCAACCGAGAATTACCAAGAGTTAAAAGAACACGGTGGTAACATATCTAGTCTTGTCGTAAATTAATCCGTTCCCGTGCTCTAAACGACCGTAGAGTGTTTCTCAACCTCATCAGGATATCACGCAATTCTTTGGTGACAAAGAACGGATAGAGGTTTTATTTCTAAAAGATCGACAGTTTCAGTTTAAGATTTTGCTTTTTATCAATAATTACAAGAGACAACCAGCAATATTTTCCTTAAATAATTTTTTTTGCTCGTTTCGTCAGCTTTTTTCTTTTTGTTAGAAAGTCGACAAAGTTGACTGGCAAGTAGGTTTTCATCCTGGCAGAGTCGAGTGGGAGGGTAAAGACGCAGGGGGAAGGGTAGGACATCACAATATAGCATTTATACAAATCTCCCCTTTGTTTAATCTTGAATGGTTCTTTGTTCACAGTAAAAAAAATCATCAGGATTTAAAAATAAACTTACAAATTCATTTTCTATAGATATCCTCTTCTCACAGTAAGGGATAAGGAATAAATAATTATAAACATTCACCAACATTCTGACACAGGATTAGAAAATCCCGACAAAAAAAATTGTGATCAACTTGAGGTATGAGAGCAGTACTTCCTGAAAAAAAGAATTCCGGGTTCTAATATTTCAAGTTCCATTTTCATGCCAATAATCACGTTTTTAAATGTTGAGGAAAGGCATGTCAAGTGTATTGCATTATCACTGAGGTCATTCCTATGTGCTGCCGGCCAGTTGAGGATCACTGCTCTGATTACCAAGTTAGGACAGTTGCTCAGAGTATTCAATGCTATTGCATATATAATGAACTAAGGAGATTTGATGCCATATTTCTTGGTTTGCCTGAAAGGAAGTTTTTGGCGTGTACAGTACATGTGAAAGGCAGACATATAGCAAGTGTGATAGTTTTAATATTAAAATATTGAATTACTTGCACCAAAAATAGAAACTTAACAAAAATAAATACAACTGATAAGGACGTAGTTCATTGGTCGACAACACAAAAATAGAACCCGATGTAGACAATAATGGTGTTGATTTGACACAGCCAAATGTAATAAGAGCATTCTAAAGGATGTCATTTCATCCTACCAGGCAACACTCATGACTAGACTATCATATTAGTTGCAAAAATACAGAACAGACATGCTAAAATTTAATGTTTAGAGGTGAAATGAGCTTGAATTTGACCACATCTTCGGTTCATTCTTTAAATGATAGAGCTCTTTAAATCACTCAAATGAAAGTTGAAGCTGAGACGGCAAAGAGTCTAGTTCATTTTGTAAAAAACAACTCAGTGAAAAAAATAACTGCTGCTGTTCGGTGATAACACAATTTACAAGTCAAACCAGCCATAGATTTATTATTTCAATGGCTCATATAATATTATCCAAAAATAATTCACAGGAGACAGACATGTATACAAGGTACACTTAATGCAATTCAATTAAGTTCTATATGAGTTCAATTGGCTCTTCACTCAATGTACATGCAATGTATATTCTCAAATAATTTGTACCACCACTATAAAGAAATATTCATGTTTCTCTCTCTGAGAAAAACATTTCAACTGCTTAATGTGAAGACTCAGGCTTAAGAAAATTAAAGAATGAGTTTGTTGTACAACAGCTGACATGTTATCACTGTATAATTTTCAAACCGGACTGATTTCGTATTTCTACCAGCAGTTTAAATGCACTGTCAAGCATACTAAAGAAGGATACGAGGTAACTAAGGGGTATTATCTTGATGTACAACCGAATTCTCATAACAGATATCAGTACAAATGTTTGGTTTTAAATAGGGAGAGTTAATATTATTTTAAGCTTGGCAGTAGAAAATGTTCAAAGCAGTTGTTTCATTACTAAAAATCTGCAAATGTTCTCATTGCATAGGGAAACGGTATTATGAGTTTGTCAATACAAAAATTTATAAAAAGGTTGAAGAAAATAAACAGACAAAACAAGTTTCAGTCAGTGTCATAATATAAAGAAATGTGTACTAATGGGCAATAGGTTTTCAATGAATGTCTTCCAGATAATAGTTAATTTACAAAATGCCTGTTTTTATAAAATAATGTTTAGAGCATATTTTCTTATATTTGGGAGAAATATTTTCGGAAAAATTAACAGAAGCAGTCTTGGCATTGCTGATAGTTGATTGAAGTCTTAGTTTCGAAGCAACCCTCTACTTTTGAAAAATTTTCAGCAATAAAATTTATCATCTTCTGCTCAAAACTAGCTTTTGCCAACCTTAGAAAGGCATGAAAGAAACTTGCAATGAATATTTATTCACACGAAGGAAAAATCACGAAAGAATAGATCGTGTTTTTGTAATATAAAAAAATATAATGCAACTTCGCTTAAGGACTTTGACTGAAACGCCAACGAAAACTTTTTATTTGCAGAAACGAGCTGGCGAAATGATTGGGACCACGAGGCCAAAATGATATGTAATCTGTTTTGCTTTAAGCCTTCGCTATTAAACGCTATCAGTTGCAGCGAAGAGTGAATTTATATATATACAAGATGCATATGGGCCGATACTTGATTTCAAGGAAAATACTATCGTGGGTGCCCATAAGCTAAATTACTTCAGTTTCAGTTGAAGACGAAACAATGTTAGAAGCTGTGTCGCAAAGAGGTAGTTTAAACTCAGTAGCAGTGCAAGCGCTTTCAAGCTTTGATTCGGCGACAATAGCTCTCGCAACATTAGGATCAGAAACAGGAGCGAACGGTTTTTTGTTAGCTGACACCCTCTTCCGCCTTCGTTTCAATTTTCGCACCTTGTTAGTGATAAGCTTCGCCTTGGAAAGCAGTTCTTTCTGGACTGGTTTGGGTTTTAGCGTCGCCTTCTGAGGGCTTCGAACAACTGGCCTTCCAAGGGTCCATTTCCATACGGGATGCGATGAATGTGGTTCGCTGCCTTTCGGACAGGCCATGGTGAAAGACGGACACAAACCTCCATCCGCTAGGGTCAGTAGCGAGGTCGCTGGAAATAAATTTAAAAGTTTAAAACTGCTGTTTGCCTTTAAAGCAGGATTTGCCTTTGGTTTCTTAGGCTTGGGTTTGCTAACTTTGACTGGTGTGGTGTCAACTGATGGAGTACAGTCTCGAGTGGCCGGGCCAAAAAATTTGGTCAACGCGTTTCCGACAAGCCTCTCAAGAACCGTGTCTTTCTTCAACAGTTCTTCTTTAGTTTGTTCATCAATGTCAAGTTGTGTTTTTGGACTTGGCTCTCTTTGAGGAAGGCAACCTGGTCTCTTTTCTTTTGAAACGTCCGTGAGCTTAATTTTGTCAGGGCTGATAACTTTCCCGTTAAGCAAATTCTTCTCTTTGCGCGCTTTGAGGTTCTGGAGTTTACCCTTGTCCTTTCGCTTGATTTTTTTCTTCTTTATGATTCCCGCACCGTCTTGTCTTTCTCCTAAGATTGATTCTTTGACGACAAGTGGCTTACTTTCAATTTCCCCTTTCAAACTTAGTGGTTTCCTGCATTTTTTTGCCTTCTTCACTTGTTTTTGCTGAAAAAGAGGTTGAGGTGGGCCGCAGACTCCCTCGAACAGAGGAGTTAAAACAGCCGGTCGTACTTTCTTTCTGAATTTCTCTTTGCGTCTACGCAAACATTTCGCTGCCTCATTGACGGGACTTTTTTGTTCGACAAGCCACGAATCTTCAAAGCGCTTTAACAACAAAGCTGGGGGCGATAATGTCAAGCTTTTTCCAAGATTTCTTATTTCTTTTGTTTTGTTTTTCTTTGGTGTTTTTAACTTCAGTGTACGCGGGGAAGTATGTGCATGTTCTTTGATAGTGTTTTCGTCATTTCTTAACGACCCGCTCAGCTCGCCAGCTGAAAAATCTGTCTTGGTCGGTGTACTCGCATTCGACAACGCCATTGAGCCGAAACCACTGTCATTTGACGAGGAATCAGAAATCAGCGTATCAAAATCTTGCTTGTTTGAGTTACAACGGCTGGTACGAAATTGATTAACTTCTTTCACTTTGTCGCTTTCCTCATGTCCATTTAATTCACTCCTCTTGGGAATTTTCAATGGCGACTCAAACGGTTCCTTGATATCCGAATTGTTTGACGACCTTTTCTTCCCTCGAGCCACTTTCCTCATCTTTTTGATCGGTTCGGAACTGCTGTCACGCTTCTTTAAGCGTTTCTTGTTAGCGCCGAGATTCACAAAGCTCAACGTTTGTGTAAAATTCGTTACACAATGTGAAGACGACGACGAATCGAGATGGCAGCCTTCCCCGTACCTGGTAACGTTCCCAGAAGTTAGATCTCCGTCAATGGCTACGCGACTGGCATTGTCCGTTAATGTTTTATTTACTTCACAATCAGTCGAAGAGCGCGATTTCAGTTTCTTCGCTGTAGTGCCTTTCGTCAACCTCAGCTTGGGCTTGAGTGGCGCAGAGTTTTTGTGTTTACAAAGTACTGCTAATTTGTTAGGGATTGTGTTGCTGTTGAGCTGGTTCGATGTCGTCCTCTCCTTGTCGTTCTTGTCGTTAAGAACATTATTCATGCTGGTAACCTCACTAGCTGGTTCCTCTGAGTTCGCCTCTCTTGAGATTGCTTGGTTAAATTCGCTTGGTTTATCGATATACATTGAACAGTATTTCTCAACTTCTGACTTTGATAACAGTGTACAGTTGGCTGACGAACCGTGAATTCCATTGACTGTCTTTAGCAGTTTGATTTCTTCAGGCTCGCAGAAGTGCCTGCGAACTTTCATTTTTTCCATTCTAGTAAATAACGTAGTCCGCGGTGTTGTCGGCAAAACAAGTGCCAAAAGCTCGGCTAATGGTAGCATATATTCTCCGTCGATATTCAAATATGCCAGTTCAACACCACGAAATACGAGCCTTCCACACAGAGGGACTTGTTTCTCCTCAACTGTCTCTTCTGTTGCAGGTTCCGTGGTCATCATGGTTCCCAGTAATGTTCCACTATGTGAAGATTGTGATACGACAGCCCGATAGTTGCTCAAAGCCAGGAGTTTATAGCCTTGAATCTGGTCGACAGATTACATGAAGATCTGCCGCTCTGAGGTCAAAACGAACGTCCTGATAACATCAACTCACAGCCTGCACTCTTGCCTCAACATAGATCACTTGAATTTTGCCTCAACGTTGTCCAAAACGCCCCGATTTACCTTGCAATGTCGGGGTATGGTGACTCTTTTATTCAGACTCTACGTTAGCCCATCTCAAAAGCACGCCTCTTTGCCGCTAAGCTCAATTGCTCCAGGATCGCGCTGTGATTGGTCAATAACAAAGTAACGCAACCTGATTGGTTAGAATCGCGCTGGCTTGTTATTGAAATACATAAGGTATTTCCTTCGTCGTCGAGGTTAAGAAAATCAGGTCAAATACGATTGCAGGACATTTACGCTTCAAAAGCAGCGATTTCCAAGCAATCAAGCCTCGATTTTCGAGTGCTTGGTCAGCAAATGAAGGAATTTTTATCGCGACAAGATTCGCCTCAAGCAGAAATGCGTGTTTACCTTGGTTATCATTTGAGCGTCATGGTGTTAGAGTCAGCTGGCCTCTACTTCATCAAATACAGTGATAAGGTTTTGCATAACTATTCTAAACATATTTATGATGTGAATGAAGTGTAAATGCACTTTTTAGCCTAGTATAATGAGCTGTATAGTTTCGAAGGTAAACTTGTTATTTGATCACACGCAGCAATGCAATCAAGACGCAGGGCAAGTCAGTTCTCGCTTATGTCCGCGAGACCTTGAAGGTTATATTCGAATTAGCCGCAAATCCGTCACAAACGAAGAGTACACAAATGAACACTTCTGTGGCGTTTTACTGCCGTTTTGATGTTTTGTCTAGGATACTCAATCCTTTAGTGATCTTACACTCTATTTTGCCGTATTTTAAGTCGCTGAGTTGATGTTGAGATGCATATTTTAGTAACGTCAATGTTGTCAGCCCTCACTGCATGCAGCTCAGATCCGTACCCCGGCAAGGTATCATTGTTTAATAGCAAAATTAACTCAACTGCAGTCGCCCAATTTTGCACAGGTTTTGATTTATAGAATCTAAAACGTTTGAAACTGTAAAGTTTATAGATTGAAGGATGTTATGTGGAAACTTCAGCCGAGTATTAATGCAAGGTTTGCTAGAGAACACACTCGTGTTTACCAGCTTCAACTGACTTGCATTATTGTAGATCAGATTTTTACTGGTATTCAACGACTTCAAAGGGCATCACATTAACACCACCTTTTTTAATTCTGGTTGCTTGCTATAAGTACAGTGGTTTAAAATATCTCTATTTTTGTCGTTAGAGTGGGACCTCCGACGGAGGATTGATACGTGTAATGAATCTTCTATGTAACAGAACTTCATAAATAAAAGCTGCAGAGTTAAAGCTGTAGTTTTGACGTTGTCTTCGCTGCTTCAAATTACTGCAACCACCCGATTTCGTTTCAATAATTCTTGCTAATTGCTCAAACAAGGAATCAGCTCGAGTGGCTGAGTGTAACTCTTGCTACAAGCTTCAAAGAAATTTTGAGGGATGTATCATGATTTTATCGGAGAAAGCCAGTTGTATTCCATGTTCAATCGCGCGCTTGCAAGCCGCCTCACCGTTGAGAATCACTTCCTTCACCAACGAAGAAATGTATTAGTTGTGTGGGCGTTCTGGTCGATAGGCAGGCAAAACAGTTTTTGATTGCCGTTGATTCGTCACCCAAACGACCACGTTACGGATAAGACCTATTAGTATAGTTTAGCCGTAAGTCCAGATTTGCATAATTATTCTCTGATGTCTCAAGCGTTCAACGCTTTTCAAGTTCTTTGCTTATGTATTTCCCTTGTGTGACTAATACACAAGAAGCGATCTCAGTTGTTAGAGTCGATCCAAATCAGCAACGACACGTTACTGCGTAGAGACTCGAAGATAAAGTAGTCGCTGATAAGGTCGTGAAAAGATCCTACCGCAATAGGGACGATTCGGAAATCATAACAAGAAAATTAAACACTGCAACGGAAGCTTGGGAGCTGCATGGTTTCCCACAAAGGAAAACACAATTTATGTTAAATACTTGAAACATTCTGTGCCTTCCCTCGATGTGATTATTCCTTTCGGGTTAACTTATCATAGTTTACGTAGACATAAGACAACAGACAGATGGTTGTAACGCAGTCTTGTAAAATAGCAGACTGCTGGTAAGTTTAATCTGTATATCAAAGAATATTACAAAGTGACAAAAGCAATGTCTTAAAATAAAATCGGTATCAAGCAGAAGCTATGCGCTACATACAAGACGCAAGAACAGTGTGGATTGCGGACAGTTTGTCGGCAAAATCGGGTTCATTGGCGGTGTTTTTTGAACAAGACGTCGTAATAATAGGATTTCTAAAGGTTCAAGTATTGTATTCAGCGCATAGGGAGCCCGGAGTGACACAATAAAAGGAACTACAAAAACATTTGGTTGTAATCTTGTGTGTTCTGAGATTTCTTTTGCTAAGGATGTATCCACTTCAGACAATTTCTCCAGGTTGGTTTTGACGTAAACAAGGGGTGTTTTGTTCAAATTTCTCATCTGTAACTGTTCGAGAAACAATATTCAAACTGGTAAACTTATTTACAGATGATAAATGTATCTCTCTCATGTCAGACACTTCCACACTTCACTATAATAATCTATCATACACTAAGAAAGACTCGAGCAACCCTTGAACTTTGATTTGAGTAACATTTTTCTGTATTTTACAGTGACGTTTGCTGGTACCTTTTTAGGACTTTTCAAATATAACTTGCGGAAGATGCGCTCATCACGGCAGTAAACGCATGGTGAAAAACCTCAAAAATATTAGAAAAATACAATAGCAACCTTCCCATTAGAACACTGTGGTGATATTTTACAATGTGAACCCAAAGGGCCGCAATGTGTAATAATTACATCTACTGTACAACAATCGTGCGTTAAGTGTCGTATTACTCGGCAAGTCATCAAAGGGTGGCCTTTTGCTTTACATATCAAATACACGGAGAAAGGCCGACACGTAGTCTGTAGGTACATAAACAAAACATTACATCAGTCGTTTACACTGATTATTAAACCGTTTTAGAGATTTGCACTGTTGATAAACAATCTATTTCAACATCGGCGAGGCGAAGAAGTGCGTCGGTCTCTTGTTTGGGTGCTTGCTCTTGCTTCCAAACCTGGCGAGAAGAAACCACGCGTGTTACTACATGAAGCACCACCCTAGCATAAAGTTTTCATGAAACAAGTCAGCATAGCGAGAGTAGTTTGCCTGCATCCGCAAATTCTCCAAGTAACTTAACAGAAGACTGTAAGGAGAATATGTATTTTGAATCTAAAACGAAAGGGGCATCGCGTGGGAACACGCACGACAAAGTAAGCGCGCGAGAACAGAGCAAATATACCATGTATTCTTCCCTGAATCATAGTTAATAGAGGCAAGGCACTTTAAGTTATCCGTGTCCAGAAGTTATAGCACAATGCAATATTCAGCCGGAAATCCTGATTCAGGATACAAATACTGACTTGTTCTAAAAAATACCTGATCCGTTGTTTTTCATGCAATTTTCGTATCAACATCTGTATCGACGACCACTTATGTTTCTATCTAGAAATTTGCGTAATGCTTACACGAGCAGCTGTTTTTTATGTTCTACGCGCGATGTATATCAAATCCAACGCAAGAAGCGAGAATAACGCGTGTTGCTATTGAGTACATAGATATGAACCGAATTTAGCGGCATAACATGACCACTTACTGACATCGTTCGCGGTTCAAAATACTCTTGCCAACGTTTTAGTTCGTTCTCGCAAAACGCAAAGCGCGTTACACGTATTTAACATATCGGGCATCGACAAATTTTTAGGAGTTAGCTTAGAGGGCCGACTAGTATCTGATTTTTTAAACATATATTGGACAGGAAAATGTTAAATACTGAAGCAATCGCTGATATGAATTGAATTGAATAGTAGGTCGCTGAATTTGAAAAAAAGCACTTACGACAACAGGAGACCTAACTACTGTGAAAATTTTTGAACAGATGATTAAATATTCACTGTTAGTGTGCAGAGCAGAGGACGACAAATAATATAAAAAAAATCGCTTACTGTAGAAATCCAAGTTCTCGAACAAAGAGTGTTTTCTCTCCACTCAGTAGAACATCGTAATTTTACTCTCGATTTCTCAAACTACCCAATTTTTCAAACAGAATTTCGTTCTCCAGGGACGTTGGAAATATCGGGATTGCACTGTATTTTCACAGACAAAGAAATACGTTTAGCTGTGTTGAATTCCGGCTTTAATTAATAATTTACGTGTTAAACGCTACATTTGTCGTTGTTCAGAGTTTTCGGTTCTATTTCCGTCGCTCTTCTTTCTCCCTAACTCCCCCCATTCCCCTACTCC
>OFHQ01000077.1_pt1 | contig 12220 bp, 4 predicted proteins | sample 1521071 | NCBI WGS metagenome assembly OFHQ01 (sample SAMN04272335, study PRJEB24112) | coral metagenome | biome: Coral reef; feature: Shallow seawater; material: Coral tissue | host: Coral | place: China: South China Sea | collected 2014 | reverse complement strand
TAGATATGATTCTTCAACTTAAATATATGCCGATAGTAATGAATCCGGCCAGAATCGCCTCAGTGGCTGGAAATCCTAGAAATGCTATGATCTGTGATGCGCCTTATCTTCAAAACGAGTTCGGTAACCCCCGATTTTTTTTACGTTTTTCATCCAATCTTATCATTTTCTACCTGCCGTCAAAGTTTTAAAAAAATCTGTACGTGGGAAGTTTTTGGGCGCGAACGTCCTTAAATCTTCAAAATGTTACTTTACGAAAGTAGACCAGAACAGACGAGATCTTAAGTTGGATTACGAAACAAGATTTCAGTTATAACTTTCAACTGTCTGAGATTCTCTGTTCCCTCCTGTAAATTTCACTTTTAGCCAGAAACCGGCCGTCATCAGTTTGTTCCGCTTGTGGTAACTTTTCCAGGCGCGTGGCTCGAACAATCAATTTGGACAGGTCTCTCTCTCCTATCTGTTGTTTAATTAGCTGGACGTTTCATCTTTCAAGAGAATTTCAAGGAAACTAAATTAAGAAGAAAATTCAATGAGGTGCTTTTCTTTCCAAAAGTTCCGAGTTAAACGATTAAAATGCCGTGCAAAAAACTCTCTGGATCTTACTGATGAACATTACGGACGAGGAAAACTCTACTTTTTTAAGTGCCGCTGAAAATAAGCATGGGCTGTGTAACTGATATCAAACGATCGATTCTCTCAGTTCAAACTTCTGGCATCCTCTAGAAACAACAATATTCAGGCTTGTATTGTTAAAAAAAATCAACCGAAACAAAGTTGGACAAACAACATCTGGGTTACACCTGACTGACGAAACATGAGTCCCATATCACTCCCGAATAGACAATAATATTTACATGCCTCAACAGCCTTGATTAAAACAAAAACGCTCAGAGAAAGGAAACCACCTGCATTGATTTAACGCGTGTGATACCAGCCCTCCTATTCAACCGTGTTATTACAAGGAAACCTGGCTTTGGTGGACCGGAAGGGCAGATGCACAGAGACTTTTGTAGCCGGCCTGCATCGGTGTTGTTTTAGATCGGCTGTGGAAACCCATTCAAAGACACACATACACACGTGTAGCACCGAGCGACAGATCTTGAATCATCACCTACAACCTTTAATCCTTTCGTGAATGAAATAATAAACCAATTATCGCAATCATTTCCTAGCTGAATCAGAACACATTTTGCTTTAATTTTTTTGCTCAAAAGAATTAAATTTTAGAGAGATATTACCTTGATATACTTTTGTTTTGTTTCGTTTCTCATTTTGGCAAGTACATGTACTGTGTTTCAATCAGTTATGAGCCTGATTGGCCGATAGCTTTGTTCTGCTAAAAATTAATGGTAGCAGTAAAGGTAAAATTATAAACGATTGTTTTAGTGATTTATTATTTTGATTAGGTCAAGTGGTGGAGTAATTTAATTAATGTTTGGCTTGTCACAACTTGCATTAACTTGTTAACTTGGTATAAATTGCCTTTTAACACAGAAGTTAGTTCGCGAAAACAACTTTGCCCGAGGCCATTTGAAGTTTTGGAACTCACGTACTGGCACTTGAGGCTTTTAAAATATTGAGGTCACCGCCTCAAATCTGCTATAATGCTAAACTCAACTTACTGATCAATTTTGCAAAAAAGAAAATTTTGTTTTTAAGGCCGGGCAGCCAGCCTTTGAAAACTTTCTTTAACTTTTGTTCCAATTTTATTTTGTTCTGAGTTATCTTGCACGTGTTCTTGACAGGTGACGGAGACCTTTTGTCTTATTTACTTCTTCGCTGTAAGATATGACAGGTATCTTATCAGTCATAATTCCCTGTTTTCTATTCAGAAATTTAAAATTACAATCAAAACTAGTGTTTCAGTGAGATTTCGGAATCGAAAGAACTTTTAAACAGTTTTTCAAATAGTCATGTCAACAGCTGCAACACGTGTCAGTGCAAATTGTTTGATATCTCATACAAAACTGTACTTCATCTCTAGATGTTAAGATATTTCCCAATCTGGGTGTTGTCAAATTCACTGCGGAACGAAACCGTGCGCTAGAAATTTTTTTCCTGTGAGCTTCTTTGAAGAAACATCTAACACAGATAATCAAGCACTTAAGTATATCTACCAAAAAAATCTTCAGTTCCTTAAGAATCTAAACAAATTAACGAGTGTATCAACACGCCAACAAAATTTGTTTTAAATGTTTTACATTGTTTAATTCAAACTTAGTTAAAATTGCTTTGTGTATAATCTTGAGTTCTACAGACTTAGTTGTACTACACCACTGTGCGCATGTTGTCAATATGAAGGACGCGCATTGAACTTGAAGCTTGCAATGAATCAATTGCGTCGTGTATCCTATATTGCATACAATGTTGCGGAAGTAGAGCCGCGTTCTACGTCTGCGATATTGTGCACAACTTCACCTGGCTGGACACACAAGTGAAAAGTAAGGTGTGAAATATTGCACTAAATGTTGCACCTTACACGGGTCCGCGCCTTGCATGTGCCAAAAGTGTCCACAAGTTTGCATTGTGTATCAGGGTTCGTTGCCCATGTTCTCGCGACATTTTCTTGGCGGTTGATTACCTTTAACACTAGTTCTGATCATTTGTTTCGATATTTTAATGAAGCTGCTAAAAACGTTAAAAAAGTAAATGAAGAAATTGATCTTAGCTATATCGATACTGTGCACGACTTTTTCAAAATGTGCCATTTTAAAACAGGAGGTAGCTTTGTTTACTGTTGAGAGTGAAAAGTTAATTTAGTTAAATTACAGACTGGAATGATTGAATCAAAACCAAAGATCACAAAAAGACAAATATAGATTTTATCAGGTTAAATTTTTTGGAAAAAATGGAGAATCCAAAGGAGTAAAAACCTTCAGGTCGGCGAGAGGAGAGGTGATTACGGCCTGGTTGCAAGGACTTTTGTAATTATCTGAAGGTCCTGAAGTGTTTGTGCTGGATGGCGAGAGAAAGTTTATAGCTTGATAGTTCTCGCTTGGGTCCTAATGTGATGAGTCTTCTCTAAAAGCCCAGGAATAACCCTTTTGTTGCTGTGTTCCTGGTGTGGTCCTTAGATAGGGTACCTAAATTGTATTATCTAATACTGGAGTGTGAAAACGCCCGCCTAAACGAATGCTTGAGCCTTAAAAAGGGTATCAGTTTTCGCTTTCTTTGTTAGGGTTCAAGAACCTTCGCTGCACACCTTTATCCAAAATTCGCGGGAGTACCTCTCCCCCTTCCCGGCAATAACGGCGCAACATTTCAACGCAACATATTGCGAGACGCTTGCGCACGTGTGAACATGCTGCACATGTTTGGCTATCCCGCTGCATAATCCAGGCAACATCTTGTGGCATAACGGCAATATGTTACATTGAAACGTTGCGCTCGTTTGGGTGACATTAAAGTATTTCGTATAACTTGCACATACTGACCATACTGACCTAACAGTAATTACAGCATAAGCACGAGACATGGCATGCACGACATTAAATTTTACGTCTGCCTATAGAGTTTGCGTATTTCTTATTAGCTTTCAAAGAATGTGTGACTTGACAGTTCGCCTCTTAGTTGTCACGCAGTGGTTATTAGCAATCAAATCTCACCTGAACTCTAACACAGGTGATAACGAATGATTGACACCACAGACCATGTGTGTCATAGCTAAATGGCTAAATGCGCCTAATCAAACTTTCAAGAATAAACAATCCGTCTCTGATAGCGAGTTTTTCTTTTTGTATACAGAATCAAACGGTTTATTAGACTACCTTGAATGATATCCTGTTATTTTAGGTTCCAGGGGAAATTTTCCTTACAAAAAGAGAGAAATCCACCTCCAAAAAGCAGTGGGTTTATTGGTCGAATTTTAAGTGCTTTATTGAATTATGCAAATTTAAAAAAAACATAGTAATTTTCATGGCAACCAAATTTTCTATTTACTATAATTTTTTTTTTTCTTGAAGGAACAAAAATCAGTTTTTCTCTAAAAATCTAACCAGCGATCCACTGGATTTTTGCGACAATTTTTTCACTTTTTCACTGAGGCAAAAACCTAACCAAAGCAACCAGCTGAAACTACACATTGTAAGATAACCAACTCAGAAGCGAAAAGCACCTTGATAACTCAATCTGCCAAAACTTGTGTATCCAAAATGCTTCTTCTTCGTCAACCTCGCTTCTTTCTAATTTAGTAATTTAGCAGTTATGTTTAACTTTGTATTGAAACATACTGTTGCGTTTTTTATGGTACTAACTAATGTCACTAATTTTGAAGTGTGATACATATCTTTCTGTTTAAATCAGCGTCGGAACAAATGTTTTCCCTACGGTAAATCGCATTTCCATATTAACCATTTCCTTGTTCGGTTGAAAAATATCTTTCTGAATATCGCTAAGGGAATCAAAAGGCTTTAAAGTTAGTAAAAAATAAATCGAAAAATATCAATTTTTCACTTTATGATTGCTTTTTGTATACGTCCATTCGTGATTAATTCAGCCCCAAGAATGATAAATACAGAAGAGGTTTCAGTATGTTCAATCAGTTTTATTTTCAACGTAAAATCCGTGGCAGGCGTTAACGTTAGATCAGGAACTGAAATGCAAATTGATATTTCTGTTAGAAAAAGCAGTGACTCTTAGCTGTCGATCGCAATAACTTTGAAAATGTCAAGTGCAGAATGTGTCGAGCGAATTGAAATTTTGCCAGCTGACAGAAACCTTCAATTGCTGCTGCCAGAATCTTTTATCGAAAGTAGACCTTAAAAATGACAAAAGCAAAAACAAGTATTACCAAAAAACACCTTGGTCGGTAAAATTACATATTCAACTACGGATTGAGCCTTATCAGCGTTATTAAATTCATGTATGCGGAAACAAAGAAGAAAAGTGAGAAAACTCGCCCAATTTAATTGAGGCTCCGTATTGTCGAAGGGGAATTGACTACACGTTGACAATGAAATGGCAGTATTTGTTTAAGGGTCTCTTTAATTCCGGCATCTGAAAACTGAAAATACTTAAGAGAGACCATCTTTTGTTATTGAGTTTCAGCTTATTCCAATAAAAGAAAGTTTGACGTTTTTGTGTTTTTCATTTTAATTTTTTTCCCTGTCACCTTTCGGCGCCTACGCGACTTTGCCTCTCAGAGTGCTATTTCACCTCTTTAACAAAAAAAATTCTCTCATTTTTTGGACCAACAATCTAAGTCGTTTGAGAGGTAAACAGGGAACGAATTTAAAGGACCCCCTAAAAGGCAAAATTCGCGAGAACATTTTCAACGCCTTTGTAGAGGCTAAACGATGTACGTGTTTGAGACTCAAACAGAGCGTAGGAAGTTAATAATACAGATAACTTTCAGCAACGCACATAAGAAAATAATATTAATTTTGTGTTATTGGCACCCCACTGAAGTATTCCATACACTGATGGGTTTTCTTGGCTTTAAGTTTTGCATCAAAGAGCAGATGTTTTCTATAGAGCCCTGCCAATCATTTTCAATGCAGTTTATTATTTCTGATATAACTAGGGACGAAACTCATTTGGATTCTTATAAGTTTTTGTCCATTTCGAGAGTCCAAAACTTCATTCAGTTTTACGTGATGAGGTTTAAAGTGGAATAAAAGAGCGGAGTAAGTTGATAGAAGAAAGAAAGAGAGATGGTATTTACAAATAGCGCGCGACCCTTTGTTAATGATGTGACCTCTGTGCTCCGCGAAATCGCCGTTCTCCATTTAAGGAAAGCTCTCACTACAGGTGCAACGAAATCAACCGCTCGTGTGAAAGTTGTCGCTGACTAGAAGAAATTCTTGAATTTGCTGCAATATAGCAAGGGCGTGTAAAATCAGAACGTACAATCGCATTGCTTGAGATCGAGTCCTACACGGCTCCCCGACGCACGGAGCTGCCGCCGAAGCTTGCTGCATCGATTTCTAAGCCGAATCGTCTAAATGTATTAATTCGCTCGCGCTCCGCGTTGATGCCAGGGAGGCAGATGTAAATAATTCACGGAATTATATCTGTCAAATGCCGAGCTTTCGTTAATTAATGATGACATGCACTTTGTGGAAGCAGCTGCAACAGCTGCCTGAAGGTCCCGGATGTGCAGGTGGTGATTCGCCGCGAGAAAACTCCTCGATTCGTTACGCCTTTACGTGCAACAGAGGTTTGTTGGCGAGACAGTCGCGCATAGTCTTCAATACAAGGCCTTTTTTCCGCTGTTTTTTTCTATTCATCGAAGGGTCAATGAAATTCGTCGGCGGAATGCATCACCATAAATACAACGGTATGATCTTTTTTTTTGTCCTAAATGAATTTGCCATTGAATTTTTTTCCCGTGCATTTATACCTCACCCACGATTTTGTAAATATATATTTTTATGAAATTCATTTTCGCTGATGGTTACCGGATTATAGTGAGAAAAAGAATTACAGATACCATTTCAAATTTCGTTCAATTTTCGCCAGTTTCACTCTGTGAATTTATTTCTTCAAGTAACCGGTATTTTTTGTTTTAAATTGGAGGTAAAATATCACGTCGCTGTCATATATTTGTGGAATATATATTTTTTTTCGCATCGCTGGGAAAGCAATTACGGCCTGCAGTTGGCCTTGTTGAACGGCTCGCCGCCCCAGCACCACTTAGAAAGGCTTGTGTAAATAAAACATAAGTTGTCAGTGGAAAGTTTCGACAGGAGAAAACAGCTCGCTTTCTTTAATGTCCCTCGGTGAGTGGCTGAAACAGATGTACACACGATACAATAACTACACCAACAATCAGACAATTTGCACGTGCAGAATTCGACCAATCACAATGTAGCATGCATTGCAGGGTTTTACCGGTTATCGTTTTCCTCTTGTTCAATTCATCAGAGACACGACAAAAACAATTTAAACAGGCCATTTTTTCAGTTTTTCGTTTTTGCATTTTTGCACTTCATTTACTCGCGATCGTTTTTGTGTTTTGAAAGTCATGCGATCATTTTGTTTTCGGCACATGTAGGTATCACGTTACACGGAAACACAGTTCAAATTCGGCCAAAATAATTATTCCTTACGGGGGCACGTGTGCGAGAGATCTATTTTAATGAATCTGAGCTTAATTATTTATTACTTTAGCAACTGAAAAGCTTTTAAAGCATATGGTTTCTTTAGTTCTGTAAAACATGAGGCGGATAACGAAATCTTCTCGGGTTTTCATCGTGTTAAAAATAGTTCATCCTCGACATCACAGATTATCTCTTAATTTTTTTAATCTTTATTTTATGTTTTACAACAAAAGAAATCTTGCTCTGTCGTAAGGTGTCGTAGCATCATCTGCATTGGACCCTTGGCTCTCAGTATTTCTTAGCAACGATGCCTGATTACCATATTAAGAAACGCAAACAATAGGGCGAGGGTCTGGGAGTGCACCTGCTGGTATCGAGTCGCTAAATTCCCGTATGCACAGCTGTTTACAGTCGCTTTATACCACCTGATAGTTGATAAGGAGTGTTATCTCCTCGCCGATATTGCATATTGGGTTTGGAAGGCGGCTGGGAAAATCTCAGAGAATTGAGCCACAAGACACACTTTTTGGTTTTCGCTGCAGATTTAAATCGGATCACTTTATTCCGTGCTTTTTCATTAGCGAGCGAAAATATTGCAATAAAAATGAAGGTGCTTCCGCACGGAATCGATATCAATTTGTGTTTTTGCTTTTCAAACAAGAAAATGAAAATTGAAATTACTTTTGTGTTGGTGACAGCTAGTTAAATATTAAGCAAGACATTTGGTGATATTTTTCCAAGGAACAATATTTTTCCCACGAAAAGGCCTTTCCAGTTTGAAATGGGAAACGCTTTCGACTGAAATTTCACAAATTTAGATTATGATTTCCACAGTTTGATAGACCGTAAGGCACGCGCTATAGAAATACGATAAACAATACCTAAAAATATCGTCTGATATTTTATACGTCAGCTTCGCATTCATTTATTCATAACACACGGTTCACGTGACCCACTCCATGACGTCACTAATTAATTGCTTCACCGGTGGCTGTGTTACTCGATGGGAGTCAAACTAAAGGCTCTTTCTGGCGTAGCAAAGACTTGGTTATGCCGGCTGTTACTTCAGGTATTTGCCTATATATTGCTCATATCCCGTAGCAGTGGACTGCATTCATTGAAGTTGTTGTTTCTCAGAATCGTTTGTGTTGCCGTTCGTGAAATTTTCAACGCGCCACCTTGAGTAATGTGGCCAGTGTTGATGAGTTTCTTTTATGGCGTCCGATTTTGCTTCGCTGTCTATTGTTTTGTTTAGCAATGGATTACCAGAAGGACTCCGGAATACGCTTGGTTATCTTTCTTAGATTTGAGGATTTGTTATGAAAGGATCTTCACTTTATAAGACCATCTTAGACGCCGAGTTCGTTTAGATGCAAATCAAATGTCTTTCAATGCTTGCCCTGTTTAGACGGAGCCATGAGCTTTTATTTATTTATGTTTTTGGCGAGAGGAGCGACACAGCGTTACCAAAATTTGTTACAGCGACTCAGAATGCTAATTTTAAACGCAAGGTATGTCTTAGAGACTCGGGCGGTTATGTTAGGTAGAATTACAAGTCCTGATTTTTGTACGTACACTTCATTTTCGTAAAGTGCAGTTAGCGAACATGTCGAGTCATTAAATCCCTTTCTTCAATGAATATTACAATATGATATCCCCATGTTTAGCTTCCTATTTCGCACTCCTTCGGTAGGTTTGTTTGTTGTGAGGCAGGAATCCGTCGATTCTTGGGTGAAAAGTTAAACGATTCGATCGAAAAACACATGTTTCTTTATATGGAATAAGGTAGCGATGTAATAGTTGCAGGCAGGGTGACACATTGTTTCTTTAACCAGAAGTAGTCACATACATGCTCGAAGTTCAACTCGTACCGTTTCAGTATATTTCTCAATGAATCTTGTGCATTTTCGTAATGTCATTAGAGAGCCATGATGACAGCGATGCGTATTTTCACGGTTATCTATGGAGATCAGAACAATCTTACTTCTTTGCTTGTAAAATTGTGAAAATCAATCGTTTTCGTGACTTTTTCATTCAAAGGATCTTTTGTGGCGAAATTTGTTCATGGTAGAACGATGCTTGGTAAAAAATAACTTCGGGTGGATGTGTGTTATTGGATTGGATTGTATTCAACAAACAAGGCGACCCACTCGATCAAATCTTGTGACGGTAATTTTATAGATGTAAATTGAAAACTAGTATTACTCATTATTAACGATGTTTTTGTGTATGTACAAGAGGATTGCTGTTGTGAATTGTGTAGAGTAGTAAGGGTTTGTCCGGATAATTTATCTCTGTATGCAAATAGGTTTTCCGAACATAGCTATTTTCTCTAAAACTTATTTATGAACGAGAAACCATGCCAATATATACTCTTTTGAATTTACGATGTTCAGTCAAGCGCGACTGTTGTTTTGTGCGCAGAAAATTGTAGTAAATGATAATGGCAACAACATTCCAGCCAGCTTAATATTAATAGGAGATGCTTATTTTTTCTGGTCAGCGACCCTAGGTTAAGTGAAATGTCAATCATTGTCTAAATCAAGTTTCTGGCATTCTTAGAAGTTATATGTGACCAGTTGTTACATAACACATTTTTTAGCTTGATTTCATAAATGAGTGTTTTTGTCTTTATCATTCAAGCCAAGACGATATTATGAAGCTTTTTAAATATATTGTACAATATCAACGCATTTGGTAAAGGAATAGGTACAACATATCAGCTTAACTGTAATTAGTGTACAAAATTAGGGCATAATTTTTTCCAACTTGTGATTCATAGAGTTGGAATTATAGTTTATAAATTATGTTAAAATTGATAAATTTTCATGAATACTTAAAGTTAAATGTGGTTTAAAAGAAACACTGAGGTTGGTTACTTTGTGGGTTGGATGAGCTAATTTTGCCTTCATAAGGATTACTTTATTTTTTTTTCAGAATTTCTATTTGAACACCATTCTAAACATACAGTCACTTAAGTTCAATCCTGGGATTTTTTTGTACCTGGTGCATTTACTTGTGTTTAATATAAATCTCTGGTTAATTGCAGTGTATATGCAAGTTAGAGATAATACAGGTGGTTGGGTTTGATGATTAAGGTCTATCAGTCAGACAATCTGCGTCAATAATATTTTATATTTCAATCTACATGTGATAATCAACACTTTTATTTCTAACCTGTTTATTTTAAACTTTTTTTTCTACTGTTTGTAAAAAAGTCCTTTTCTGGATTGTTTGGTTTAACCAGAATACAATATAACTAGAAAGACGATATTCACCAAAGTTGAGATATTTTAATACATTATATGATTGCTATTCATTTGATTTGAAAGTGATACGGTGACTTAAACTTTTTGAGTGTTCTTTTTTTGCGGTATAAATGTAACCAACAGTAGCTTGTTCAGTACCTTGTCTAAATGTGGTGGTTCAGGTTTATTGTCAGTTCAGTATTAACTTTCTCTTTGTTTTTATGTATGCAAGTGCATGATACTGTCGTTTGCATTTAGTCATGGAAGGATTTTCCCTAGTACATGTACCTTGTATTCTCAAAGGCTCAAAATCCCGAGATAACTATATATTTTTCGACAAACACGTTCATAGCTTTATGTCACGCACAGCCAGAACTCTGGAATTTAAACTGTGCCTGGTTTTAGACGAAACAGGATACTCAGCTGAAAAGTTATTAACAGATCGCTTGTCCATCGCTTGTCTGATGAAGATAATAAATTTGGAGGTTCTTTGCTTTTGGATTTTTGCCAAAAATCCAAAAGTAAAGAATCTCCAAAGTCACCTGCAACCCGGTTGTCACACATACTGGTGTCCTAAAAGTCCCACGATTCTCTCCGCCAGGCCACCCTGGAGCTGACCTGCTTGTCGCAGCCGCTCTTGTGGCTGGTTGTTTATTATAATTTATTGAAATAAATTTTTTGTGATGTTTTATTTACATCACGTCGGCGGTCTTTATCGCCCGCTTTCTACGCCGTTCTATGAGCAGGGATGCTAGGCTCAGGGGCCCGTTTCTGGAAGCTCCCGGTAATTACCGGGCCCGTTAAGCTGTTTTGTTTTCCATTCTAGAGGGAGCTTCAAAAGGTCTGAAAATTGTATATTAAATTTATCAGCTAAAGAAACAAAATGGACTTCATCAGAGGTTAGAACACGCCCTACTTTTCTTGAGACTTTAATACCAAAATCTAATTCCGGGCCGTTAAGTTACCGGGTCTTTCGAGAAACGGGCCCCTGCAGGCCAGGGTCCATTTCTTTCTAGGTGCTTGGAGCCCTCCTCTCCTTCGGTTCGTCAGTTTGGCACTGGTTTCCATAGCAACCGTCCAAGCACCTACTCCCTCTCTCGGTTTCTTAACTCGCTACAAGAAATACAAACCGGATTGAACAGAGAACTTCAAATAGCAAAACATGAAAATGTGATCTAATTTAGTTCACAGTGAATACTATTTCAGAAAACTGCCCTTTTGAAACAGTTGTATCGTGCCATTCTTCTGCCCCAGCCTTGTTCGCAAAGAAAAACGTTACTCCAGCATGTTCCACTCGAGGAATACCAACCTGTCCATACCCGGAAGGTGGGCCACGGATGGAGGCGTCTAAAGAATACTGGATGCCCGCTTGTAAAGCAACTGGAGGCTCGAACGCTATAGCAAACCCATGATAGTCCCCTGTTTTACATTGTATAATGTCAGACATAAACGTGCCTGCTTTAGTTGCCAGTGTAACACCATTGCAATCAGTCACCTCAAGTGTTACTGAATATTCCTTGTTTTCACTTCCAAATGAACGTAATGCATGTAATTTAATCTTTTTGTCAACCGAGACCACTATTGAATTTCTCCAGTCTCTAGAATAATGCCAATCGATATCTTTTGTTATTGATCCAAACCTGCTTATCCTTTGAAGAGAACCAGGTCTTGTAGCCTCAAAAAACCTTATTGGAAACTTTAAAACGGAGCTAAAATACTTCATCAAGTCGACTGAGTCTTTCTTTGTTAGGATACCAGAGTCGAGGACAACATCAGCGAATTCCTGCTGATCCATCACAGGGAAACGAATTGCTTGAACGATCCTTTCTCCAAGGATCTTTCTTTTCACAGAACCTTCTGCTGCTAGGCCTTGCTTTTCACATTCTTTTGTAGCCCAGCAATCGACAGCTTTGAATAATTCCACTTCTC
>OFHQ01000076.1_pt1 | contig 12282 bp, 3 predicted proteins | sample 1521071 | NCBI WGS metagenome assembly OFHQ01 (sample SAMN04272335, study PRJEB24112) | coral metagenome | biome: Coral reef; feature: Shallow seawater; material: Coral tissue | host: Coral | place: China: South China Sea | collected 2014 | reverse complement strand
GTGTTTCACTTATCAACCATTTGTTTCATCATGTCGTTTTTACTGACTGCGAGAGACAAAACGAAATATTCGTTATAGCAGGGTAAATTGTCCGTTGGGACCGTCAAAATCAATTCGTTATAGCGGTGTTCGTTATAGCGGGGTTTGTTTCCACATATTTCACTGTCATTCTGCCGGGCTTTCAAATGTTGTTCATTATAACGGGGTCTTCGTTAGAGCGGGCTTCGTTATAGCGGGGTGCCACTGTATTAAGGTACATGTGATTTGAATCCGGGAACTCTGAGGAGTGGCAGGTGACCTGAATCAATGTTGTCAAGAATTGGATTTCGTATTGTGTCGCTAGGCCACTGTATTCCGTGCACTATTTGTCTCTTTTTTCTGGGAGTTTCTTGAACTCATTTGTATAATTAACCGCAAGACGATTACTTTGGGCCTTTTCTATTTTTAAAAAAAATGGCGGATCACTAAACAACGAAGACATACAAGACAGTCTCAACTGTTCCTGTTGTTATACTGACTTTTAAATCATCCGTTTTAGAATGTTTGGGTTAGAGAGACATTGTGGATCGAGTGTCTGACAGAAAGATCAGAAAGGTACCATACCCTAAGCTATCTGTTACCAAACATGACCTAGCAGGTATAACTCAATTTTCAATCTCTGAACCTTCAGTTTGGAGAGGTACGTGATCCTAGCTCGCTTATCACGATCAATAAGGAAATTCCAGACGAAAACAAATGTTTGTCCCAAATCGAAAATACGATATCCATTTGAAACCGACCGAGACTAACTAAGCTGGAGCTTTTAGGCTTTTATACGAGAAGGAAGATTAGCAGAGGACTAAAATAGTAAGCTCTGTCTTGCTAAAATAGTAAGCTCTGTCTTGCACAGAGGTGGCAACTGATAAAATCTTTGTCAAATTAAACACTTTCACATCATCCGAGAAATAACGTTCTCTTTTAGCGTATTTTTATTTCCCATCGACGAGTCCTGATCATAACTGAGACAAGAATAACTTTGGGTTTTGAGGTGGAATTTTCGGAAACAAGTCAATGCACGCGGGTTTTTGTGATCACGAAAGCAGCTGATGCAGGGTTTTCGTAGTCGGCGTGTGTAATAATAATCAGTATAACTCCATAAAGGAAGCGAGTTTTAGTGAAAACTGCCTCATCAACTGAGGTACATCACAATCACCAAGTACCCGCTGATTTTCAGTCACTGTGGGAAGATTTCCAAATAATACTACTAACAGGTAAATTTGAACCGTTGTATACCAAGATCAGTTTTCTTCTCTGGTTGGTATTAACACGATTAAATTAAATCTGAAGCTCATCTTATTCACTGACTTAAACAAAACATTCTTCTTAACTGTTGAAAATCTCGCAAAGAACAATTCTATCACGACAGGTCCACTGATAATACCATGAAATGAGAGTGGTGTTTTCATTCATCTACCTTCTTCAGTCCAACAACATTTTTGTTTTGCAAAGTTCAATGCCTAAAGCCCTGGTCAAACGGACCGGCAGGTAGCCGCAAGTGGATGCAAGTCGAACTTGCGTGGAGACTCGCGTTGGGTGGCCGCCAAACGGACTCGCAAGTTTCCTCGTAGGTACACGCAAGTCGCAAAAAAGATCATTTTAAGGCAGGCTATCTTCTATTTCATTGGCTAGTATGAGGTCAATGGACGTCACCCAACTTGCGTTGACTTGGGTTGGGTGTGGGTCAAACGGTGAAAAACTTGCTTCGCCGGCCTTGCGTGCAAATGGGATCTCGAGCGCAAGTCGACGCATGTGCACGCAAGGCCTGGCCAAACGGAGTCGCAAGTAGACCCAAGTTATCAACTTGCGTCTACTTGCGACTCCGTAAGGCCAGGGCTCAAGTCTTTAAGAGTGCGCAACGCTCGGCTGGCTTTTCCAAGGCCCTAACTACAAATAGGTTACTGGATACCAATATCACGTTTTCAGGTTTTGATACCAAAAAAGGCGCTTAAGAGCTTTATTGCAAAAGACCTTATCTTAAGTAGAGACAATTTGCACATTAAAGTTCTCCGGCTATCTTTCTGTTTCTAAATATGCTGTGTTATCTAGAGTCTCTAATTGTTGTCTCAGGAAAGCACCTAACCTTAGGTTTGCTTGAAAGTTTAGCTGGAATAATGGCGACAATTTTTTAAAAGGCGTTTTTATATTTATTTAAACCATAACATTACAATGCCCTCACGCGACGTTTGCTACCATAAAGAGCTTTTCTTGGACTTAAAATCAACCCAAAACAACTTATTTGCATTTTGAACCGCAATTTAGAGTCTGCTATTTAAATAGCACCATGCTCTTGAGTAGAAAACGAGTTAAATTTCACTGCGAACGTGATGTACTTGAACACTTTTTTACATACGAAAATCATGTTTCAAGTGAGATGCAGGCTACTGGCCAACACAAAGTGGAGTAACCGCACCAACGACAAAGCGGAACACTGAGTGTCACGTGCCTAAGTGAGTCCTGCTCAATGCAACGTGAGCCGCAATGATGGCTGGAGGACAGCGATGATACCTATTGGCACTATTTAATTCCAACATCACGTAACAAAACTGCCAGAAAATTCAAGATCTACGTTCTGCATCATGACATTTGACAAAAGAAGGAATGTTATCTTCCAAGCACTAACACATGGCGTTAGCTGTTCGTGCGTGTAATGATGTTCTTTGAGACACAATAAATGGCGAGATGTCTTGTTTCCAATAATTATTGCTTGTCTCTTAATATTACTCGGGCTAAAATCTTAGGCTTTGTGATGACGCAGTCAAAAAAGACCAGTCCATTAAGCTAATGTAAGATGACAGTTTTTTTGACCTTTGATCTGGTGTTATTTTGGATTTCTTAGCTTTTGGAACAAAGCAAGCCCTCGCTGACATTCATATCATGAAACACGACAGTTCATTCAATAAACTTGATACTAAAAGGATGAAACAATGGCTGATAGAGCCAAAATCTCCCTTGAAAGGAAATAACCCCTCGTATCCTTGAAGTATGAAAAACCAAATAAGCATTGCACTGTCACTTGTATACCCATACATGTACACTGCAAAATATAAACATCAAGTGGACCTCGCCCTAGCTTTCAACTAAAAGAGTTTCCGTTCCTGGAATTCCACGATACCTATATTGAACATTATAACTAAGGCAGAAAGCATGTAGAGGCGCTTGAAAGTGTAATGGCAATTTGGCCACCAATAAACAACGTCGAGTGTAAAGAGCGTTTAACGGACCGTCACTGTTTCATATGATGTTCATTTACACACATATTAATCAATTAACTTGATAACTCCCAAAGGAAGCATCGTTGAAAGACACCCGGTTAATTAAGCGGTGAAATGATGCAGTGTTTTGTGCTAAGCAAGCTCAGATATTTTGCTGTCAGAATGACAGGAATTTTGAGACGAGACCAGTCAATTGTAGAAATCCAAGCAATTATGAACGCCACCAGTCAACACGACGCACGTCTGCGGAGTTAATTTGCCTTATCTCCTCCCTCTTCACGCTCTGAGTCACCTCGGTAATAAACAATAATTAACTCCGAATGTTTGCCACAAGCGAAAGCTCCGGATAACTTAAATACGTTTCGCTGAGTATATTGCCGCCTCTTATCAGAGGATTATGTTGTTGAAACGTTTATTAATCCCTGGGATTACAACACGCACTGCAGTCCTTCCCAGTCACTTTCACTGAATAAAATTATCGACAAAGTCCTACCTCGATGAAGTCCACTTTCCCACAATATTTGGGATGTCGGAACCACCTATCCTTATTCCAAGGCTGTGATAGATGTACTGAACAATATGAAGACAACTTGCTTCACCGGCTTTGCATGTTGGTAGCACTAAATATAGAACATAAAACCCGGAGTGAGGGTTTAGATTCTTATCAAAGCCCAAACAAGCTGCAGAAAACTGATTGAGCTTTGTTGGCCAGCTCTACTACTATCCATGGAACCTTAACTTCAAAGTTGGCTAACATAAGAGTAGAAATTCAATAACGAGCGATAAATACCTACCTAATAACATCCAAAAGGAAATTAGGGCAAGGTGAAACCTCGGTACGTTCATGGCGTTTACAATATGTCTTTGCAAGGCTTGAGTTTCACAGCAAATTCACAAGCTCTCTGATGCTCTTTCTACTTGGCTGCACTGTTACTTCTGTACAGAGATAGCAAAAATACCGTTTTTATCCTAAGAGGTCAATTGAAGTCTCCTGCTGGTAGCCAAAGCTCGCAAGATTCTTAAAATCGCATAGAGATTAGTATGAAGCATGCACTTTGTCAAGAAGTGAAGTTGTGGTATATTGGCTCGCCACTAAGTTAATTATCTCTTGAAGTGATCTTTTTGTGTCAAAGCGAGGCCTGTTCATGTCTCAATGTATGCCCTCCAGGTCACTTTTTTGTGTCACCCAGCTCCCACTCTATTGTTCATAAACGAATAATTATTATGAAACGCGATCCTTTTCCACCAAACCGCATTGTTGGTTTTCATAATTATGGTTAAATCCCACAAGTTTACAAAGGAAGACTTTTTTTGTGTTTTAAGTCTTGGCCGGTCATTGTGGTTATCAAACTGAGCTCTTCACTTTCAAACAAGACCTTTTTTGACCGACTCGGATACAACCTTAAAAGGTATTGATATATAAGATCTTGGATTATGGCACAGAGATGTGTACCTTTTGAAACATTTCCTTAGCTTTTGTTTTTGTTGTAATTATTGGTTAAAATATGTCAAAAGATAGAATGACCACCGTGATTCGTAAATAGACGGTTGTTTCAAACTTTTACACGTTTGCTTCAGTTCAAAGTGGTAAAAAATGAATCAATTAAAGGAGCAAAGTAATATTTAAAGGTTTTCACGACACTTCTCAAACCTAAATATTTGCCGTTGACAATCAAACAAAGTAAAGAAGAATGATTTAAAAGTAATTACATTAAAAACTAGTGGTGTGGATTACTTGGTTACCTTGGTCACGATACAAACCACATCCGTTCATAGATGAAGCAAACAGGTAAACGTGGCATGTGGTGAATTTTTCTGATCTCCGTTTAATCGATTCTCTTTTATTAGGGAGAAGAATCCATATGTTAACCTCTCGAGAAATTAAATATTAGGTATCAATGTCCAGTGTCTAGATTTTGTCTTTAGCACGTGTTTTTACTCCTTCAGGACGTTCTACTTGTCAATTCTTTTCAATTCCCCAGAGCACGACACATTCCACTCTCTAAAATGGTATGGTTTTCACTCGTTCTTCTGAAATGTTTATCTACTTCATTGATCTTATACCATAGATATTTGATGCTTCCTTTCTTGATGTCCTATTAGTTAATTCCTGCAAGGTCAGTTTTATGTTGTAGATGTCCGGGGTAGATGTAGTGTAGTTGAAATTTAACCGGCAATTGATCACTGATTTTCTTTTAGTGGTCAAGGGGAAATTGTTTCAGAATTTTGCGGGGGTAACCCAAGTCTAGTGAAAACAATTACACTTTTTCCCATCTGATGATACACTGTGAAGTGGGAGAAAACACGATAAAAATGTATGTTGTCGTTGAAAAGTAGCTCCAGTTTTCATCTAAATACCTCGGAAAAAGTATTGTCATGTAACAAATTCCAATTTCTGATGTTTTTGCTTCTTAACATTGTTCCTGAAATAATCCCACTAGACATATAAGTAATTCTTCAAAAGATTATAATTGCTTGTCATGCCATAATCCAGCAAGCAGTGTAATATTCAAGGCACGCCGCTGCAGTAACTCTCGAATCTTGACATTCACCTTCCAAACTCAAGATTCCTAGCATGTCTAAGAGCTCGAAACAATTTGCTTTGTTTGTTAAGAGAGGCCAACCAGAAAGTGGTTTTCCAATCGCGTTAGCCATAGTTTACCTTAGGTGTACAAGTTAAATACAAAGTTTATTTGCTTGTGTTTTCAGAGAAAATGCATCCATGACTAAATTTACGGAAAAGGGCAAGAGTCGACCTATCAACAAAAAGATAATATTTCAGTTTTAGGAGGTGTTTGTCAGAGATATCACAAGGAGCAATTTGTTCTTTAAACGAGCAGCTTTATAAACGCCGCGTGAAAGATTTAAGGTCATAAGATCGAAAGCACGAAAAATTAATCAGAACGATATGCAAATTTCAGGCTTTTCGCTGATTGTGTTGACTGCCCGGTGGTAAAAATGTGATGGCACTGACCTTCTCCTCTTTCAAATCTGAAAATCTGCTTTTTGGTCGAGAAGCATTGTAAAGAGCGCCGGTTTAAGGCGAACAATGTTTTGTAAAGAACTTCATATCACGGAGGCAAAACAGCGCCCCGAGACCTTCACTCTGCCTGCGAAAAATTCTTTCTACAAGTTATGGCTATTTTTAGTTCTAATCTAACAATTATGGAAAATCTGTCAATTCAAGCTCATGTGTTTATGAATTTAAAAGCAAGATGAGCATATCTAGCATATGCGAGGTTAACCGTAACGCGATCTTTCTGGAAATGATTCAAACTCAAATGAATCAAAGATTCTCATTATAATACCACGATGGTTTTAATAATGATTTCGACTGCGAAAATGTTTCTGTAATAATTCGAGGTTATGAAAACTCAAGGGCGATTTGTTGGTTAGTTTGAGTAAACAAGTAAAAAACGTTAGCGGAAAGGTATTCCGTGAATGGTTCCATCTTTTTTGGAGGTTATAAGTCACGAAGGTTCAGAGAAGAATGGAATTGATTCAAGAGAAAGATTTCCAGCAGAGCTCCTGTAATTTAACATGAATCATTACTTCATAACACGAATAATACTTATCAGCCGAATTGTACACAATAAACTATATTTCCTTTGTTGCAGTAAGCTTCCCAAAGCTACCGAGTATCGTGTCTAACTGAAGTGGCATGGCTTAATACACCAAGACTTAATCACATTTACCTTAGAAGAAAGCGTTACCCTGCACTAAAACGACGATGAAATCTTGTGAAGTCTTCAGCCCTCCTGCTTTAACTCCACTTGGTAACTGAATTGTTGTGATTGAACGGTTACAGGACGGCAGTTTATACTAACCCTTCCAGACAACCAGGCCATCTAATCTTCCACAATGATGTGGGATTTTAGCCTATCACAACTGGAAAACACATTAAGACCTGTACCGAAAGAAACTCATTATATATTTGATGACGAAGTCGGCTGGCTCTGCCTTAACTATCGGATATATAAATCCTCGCGGCACGCAAACAGATTTAGCTAATATTTCTCAGATGTGTATAATATGTCTCTCGGAATTGCCAAGTTAAATAGAAGAACGTCTTGCTTTTGATTTGCTGCCGATTTAATTTCCTTTCTAGTCTCAGAAAGCAACAGGAAAAAGATTAATTATGAGGAAAAAGGTTTATGTAACATAAATGGCTATCCACTAATCTCTTTTTGTCAACGATGTTAGAAATTCCAAAGAATCATAATGATATTTGAAGGGCGTTTTTTTAGTTAACATTTCCCGGCTCTGTCGTTTTGAATGCTGTTTTTGAAGTGGAAAAATCGATGGACGGTTAGTCTTGAGTAACGCCAACAAGCTAAGAGTAAAAGCACTTTGCCTTTCCTAATCACCGGATTTTTACGAACACCTACCTTTAGAAATTAATTCTTCGCCATTTTAACACCTGATTTTTTAGCGTTTGAGAGGCAAGTTACGCGTGATCAGCTAAAATAAGTAGCAAACACCTTATAAGAAAGGACAAGAGGGCACCAAAGAAAGCTGATTTCACGCTGACTAAAGGTAATCTCGTATCGATCTATAACTTTCAACTCGGAAGGCAAACCAAATGACGAGGGATTAGTTTACAGTTACTTACGAGGAACAAAATGCTCAAGTACCATTTCCTGCCACTCAAATCACGCCTGAAAAAAGCCTCTCAAAGCAAACTGTATGGAAATATATGATGAAAGCAAGGGGAATGGAAAACACAATGAGAGAATTTGGGAACATGAAGATACACATCTGCCGCAGCAGTATCAAGAATGAAGAGGTTTTGCAGATTGTTCCGCCACCTGAATGTGCGAACTTTACCGAATCAAATAAACCTACTCGTTCGCTGAGCTTCATTCATTTTAATGTTGTTTCCTCGAGGCAGAATGACTCGGAGTCGAATTGTCTGCTCTATTCTTTTAAAGCAACATTAATTATGACATGTTTACAGTTAAGTTCTTAAGTCGCTGACACAATGAATTATTTTATCCATGCCAAAATCAGTTATGAAGAAACAGCAATATAAAGAAATTTAATTTTCCATTAAAGGCGAGATATGAGACGGCAAACTTCCACCAAAGAGGAATGGACATCCGGTAAAAGCCTTGAACTATATTGGTCATGCAAAATCTACTTAAATCTCGTTAAATGCTGTAAACACGGCTTCTTAATATCCTACCTTATCTCTGTTCGGCTCCACAAAGTCGCCTCACACCTTTTAAGAAACCTAGCTGTGCTAAGCTGTGATTAATTTGCAATTTCTCTGTACTTTCCTTAAATAAATTCAAGGGTCTTATTTTAACTCAATTACAATTCTCCCAAGCCGAATTATAGAATTAGGTCTCAGCTGAAAACAGGATGGAGAATTTAAATGTTAATGTTGTTTGGCTAGCGATTGAAATCACAAGCAATACAGCACTAGGAATCGCATGTGACTAAAAGTTACGTACTCGGTTTCTTTTGTATGACCTGTTTCTTGCCGAAAATTTCTAAATAAGTTTGACTGTATTGAATCAAAGCTTATCATGTTTATTAAAAACGGAGTAAGTCTGACACAAGGCTTAAGTGCTTTACGGCAGAGTATTGAACATGATGAATCTTATAGCTCTAGATGCAGAGCTTACTGGAGACCCTTAAATGAACAACTACCGAGTTCTATGCTGTCATAGTAATGAATGTCTTGTTCCGCAGTAGAATAGATAACCACATCAACCTCAGGATTTAATGGCGTGTCTAGACTCAAACGATAATGCTTTATGGGAGAGGAATGAACGAATCCTCAAGTCACAGGGTTATCAAAGTTTGGTTTCCAGCAGTTGCTTGTGTATCGCTTCTTATCATTTCAAAGCGTTCACTATGCAAACCTCGGGATCAAATAGTATATCGATAGTCCTACAATCGGTTGGTGATAGGGAAACTGAATTTGATGACAAATACATCCACGTGCCCTCCCCACTCCACCCCCGAACGGCTACTTTTACAACTAACCGGCGGATGTTTTTCGGCTTTTTTTTTAATCGAGTCAAATACATAATAGAAATTATGCTTCAGGTCTAAAAACATTTATTTTACAGCATTTTTATGTCGCTGAACAATTAAATACCATGCTTTAGGTAATTGGTAATGGTTTGGTCATTCCCTGATAGCTCCGACCATTCTCAACTAGATTGCATCGTGAACATGAAGTGGTTACAATTTCACTTGTGGCGGAGAAAATGAATTTGGACACTAACCGTGGGAATTCTTTATATAAAGGTGTATTCTTCCTGAATGTTAGAGATGCCTAATGCACACGACGATCCGACCACCACCTCAGTCTTGTGGAAAGAAAAATAAACAAAGTAACGAGCAGCACCTCACGGCTTTGGTCTCATTTGGGTAACAATAATAATGATGATGAATTCAGCACCCGGCATGATCTTGAGTTCATTAGCTTTTCCTGTGTCACATTTTAGCGTAAACAACTTGAAATACTTTAAAGTGCAATACTATTGCCGCGGAAATAGGATATTGGCGATTACGACCACTGAGTAGAACGAAATGGAAATGTAACGGCTCTCAGACAATAAAAATTTGAATTTCATTTCTGGTATTTGGCTGGAGCCTGGATAAAAACGGAAAAGAAGTGATCCATAAGGCTCCAGATTTGCCTTTGTTGTTTTAGAATGATACTCATAACTTTACTCATTTTCAACGGCAAACAAACAAACGAACAAACTATTCACAGTTTTACTCTTCAGACTCGCTAAATCAAGATGTTATTTATTTAAAAGCACTTGCAAAACCATATATATAACTCACGTAGCATTATTTTGCTCTTATAGGTGTAATGTATTTATATCTCAAAGTACTTTTCGTACTTACGTTTTCTTCAGCGTAACAAAGGATAGTTTGATCTTATTTCATAGAGAAATAACTGGATAACCAGAGTTTCAGTGAAAGGCTGGAATCCGTAGAATCTGCATGATGATACTGTTTTTCAATTTGTGTAATAGACTTGTAATATATGCATAGAATTGGATTGAATATATGATATAATGCTCAGTATCTGCATAAATGCAAAAAACGGCTAAACAGGTGTTACATTATAAATCATAGTATAGAAAAAGTTTATTCAAAGACCCTTTAAAGGGTATTTTACACTTAGTTGCGGCCAGTGAGATCTGTAAACTTACAATGAAATGCTTACGAGTGAGATCTTCATTTCTTTTTAAGTTTGTTTAACGTTCATTGTGAATAAATACACGCTCATTTTCGTTACAATAGCTATTACTTGACATGTCATAAAAACAGAAAGAAAGAAATAAGTGCCTTTTCTTTTGTAAATTTATTTTAACTCTGCCTGCATGTGTCAGTACCCAGTATAGCAACCTGTTGACATGACTGAACAATCGGCTTAAAACGGAGTGGAATTATGATAAAAACACCTGGTCATTAATCCTCTAATCGCTTTAAATCGTTTTCTCAAGTTTAAAAACGTTTAAAGATTTATAACAAGCGCAAAGACAAAAAGTATGCTTTGAGAAATATCTCAATGAACATGCACGCAATTAATTAAGTACTGCACGACCAAATGTCTTGTTTTGATTTTTTCCTGCTGGAATTAAAAAAAGCAATTTAATGAACTTTTGCCCTGTCACAGTTAATTTGTTAAGTTTCTAGAATTTTCTATTCTACCTGTATTTTGCACGAAGTGAAAATCGGCATTCCTGATCGATCAGTCAAATCCAAAGCAACATAAATCAATGCATTCCTCGGCTTACCTTCAAGGAAAACAGCTACAAATAAAATTACAACAAGTAAATCTACTTCCTGGCACAGAACTCGTGAGTTGATTTCGCCGCACGGTTGTGGAAAAGCAGTTCCGATTGACGTGAAAGTCTGTGGCGACTTCCTTCAATGCTTTCATCGCATATGGAAAACAAATTAAGGGCGAGAAGCATCCACCGGTCAGGTTATATGGCCACGAATGAATAAGATAACAGTCACAGTAGCAGTACTTACAAAGCCAAAGGGATCATATTAAAACGTTAACTCTGTCTGATCTCTAAAATGTCGCCACACTAATGATAGATATTTCAGTAATTCAAACCAAAGCCTTTTTATAATTCCGCCTTTCTGTACACAAGAACATCTTTTTACTGGAGTTCTTTATAGCCAGGTGTTAGAAAGAAGTTATGTTAGTAAATGCATTTTTCAGTCTCTGCACTCGTCACTCGTTTCTTCAAACAGCAAGCAAAAAGCAGATGCTTCACATCTGGCAGTGGTGTGTTTCACCCGCTTTTCATGTTTTCTTCAGTTATTGAATAGTTTATAATGAGGTTAATGTGTTTGTTATTTGGTGATTTGTCTACTTCTTGACAAAGCCAACTATTTTGAACATTTGGCATTTAATTCAACGTGGGACCGATGTGAACAGTTCAGGACTCTGCCAAGATCCATATCGAACTTTAATTATAGTTGAACTGTTGACCACAAGGGGTATAGATTGTAAAATCAGACTGTGCCTTGAAAAGGATTTTGCAAAAGTAATGTATCGCAAATTTGTTTGTAATTGAAGAATTTTAAACATCATTTAACTGGAAAATAATTTTTGTTTGCAAAACAGTATTGCCTGACGCATTGTTACAATAACAGATTAAATATTCAGTACCTTTCCTTATCACTGGATTAACTGTCGAGCTAATTTTGCTATGTATATTATAAGCACTCAATACGACATTCCTTGTCAAATTTCAAGGTGGTCAGGACATATAAATAGAACGTTTGAGCAATAAGATTAATTTTAAAATATCACTTACGTACGTGCGCGGCCTGCCAAACGGTTAGTTACACGCAATGGACAACCGGAGATCATTAGAAAGTGAACTGCATGAAAAGAATCAGCTTCTTTTCTGAGAAAGTAAACGGGTCTAGTTGAACTGTATTTTGGACGCTTTTGAGCATGTTGAATCATAAATACTCGAAGATTCTCAGGTTTCCGTCGCAAGTTTTCGGACGTCTTCGGACATCTTCGGCGTTGTTG
>OFHQ01000075.1_pt1 | contig 12309 bp, 6 predicted proteins | sample 1521071 | NCBI WGS metagenome assembly OFHQ01 (sample SAMN04272335, study PRJEB24112) | coral metagenome | biome: Coral reef; feature: Shallow seawater; material: Coral tissue | host: Coral | place: China: South China Sea | collected 2014 | reverse complement strand
GAGGGCGAGAAGAGGGAGTCTGGTAATAAGCTCGATGGTTCTTCAAACGTACTCAATTTCTGTCATCATGGTTGCTTATACGTTGTGTTTACATTTTCAGGGAGAGAGACCGAGCTTATCAACAAGCCACCGGACCTGCTTTCTCTCCTCAGAGAACCGACGGACCGAGATTCACCGGCGGAGGCTTTAATCTCAAGCCACCCGCCAAAGCTGTAGCGTAAACTATAAATAATTCCTCTGTAAATAGTGCAAATAGATACTCTGGAAATGTGTATATAGTTTTAAGAATTACCTGGTAAGAAATGACGTACTCAAATTTTGAGAGTTTTAGTTTAGGAGAGCGTTGTAACGCTAAAAACCTTTCCGCATACCGTGTTGTACCTCCAACTGTCTGCAAGTCAAGATTTTGTAGGTACATTCACAAGCAAGCTGTAAAGGTCTCGCGCAAATGTCGAGTTCTTTATGTAAGTTTTATTTTTGTTTTTAAAAAAATGCAAACATGGTTTGAGTAAATACATTTAATGACAAACGTCGATGTGAGTTCTGTTTTTGTTGTCCCCTTTGGTGTGCTTGAATATTTCCTGTTGAAATCCAGGTTTCATTTTTGCTTATCGTCTTTTGTTTCACGCGCAAACTGCTTATGTCTTGCGCGTGCAAGTGTTATCATAGTGCAAGAAACTGTTTTTTGTTGTTGTTGTTGGGCTTCGTTATAAACACAATTTGAAGAACAAAAGGTACACAATGTGTACATGTGGCTACGTGTTAAAAGAAGATAACTAATCACCTGACAAAAGGCAGTGGTGCAATGATAAAACTCTTTATTAAACCTTAACACTGTTTCTGTCAAAACAATCTTTTAAAAATCTACACTCAAAATCTATAGTGTCAAATTTCAACGTGATTCATTAAAAACCAGTAATTCAGTTTTTAAGAACATTCCTACAAACAGACATTAATTGATAAGTATAAATACATGATACTTGTGCTTGGCAATTCAAAGGATCATGCAGCCTGATAATGTGCGAATTCATGAATTATCATGAATTACATCACCGTCTTATATAAAACAGTATTTTTCAAAATTCCTAACGAGACCGATGTCTTCCGTCGTGCAGTTTATTTTCCTCCCCAGACCACCACATTTCAATGAAACGAACTCTGCAGGGAGTGTAGATCCAATTGAGGTACAATAAAATTGAGCATGCGTACTCTATGGACTCGTTCAATATTTTTAGCATTGAACAACATTAGCTCACATCAATTCCCTATATCTTCTTAGGGTTCTTCAGGTCTATCGCCTGAACACTACAATAAAATTTCAAATTCCATTGAAAACGTCATTTTAAAACGCTGAGGTGGTGGAAGTCGTGAATTTTCTAAATGAACATAAACGTGAAAGCAAGGTTGTTACCAGGCTGACTTCAACGATTGCAATTAAGGTGAGCAGCCAATCACAGTTCAAAGCAGAAACACGTGGCCTGACCCAACCATGAGAAAGAACGTAACCTGCTGTAAGCGCGGGAAAAGGTGGCCGGTCGAGTGGCAGGCGCGGGAATACAAATAACTTGATTTGTTAAAAGCGCGGGAAAAGATCACAGGTTCAGGTTTAGTTCCGCAGCTGATTGACCGGAAGAGATTGTCTTTGCATAAGTGTGATTGGTTAAAGCACTTTGTGGAAAGCCACTCCAAAGTTGTTAATACTGGCAGTTAAATCGTCGAGTGTAAAGGTCCCATGGGCTGAACATTCCGCATGCAGTCACAATTCAGTCTCAGCGTTCTCTTAGCGAGACGCGTAAGAAAAGTCGAGGAATAAAATAGCCTTTCTGATATACAAAGTAAGGCTTCTAACTTGGAGTTGAACCAAATTAGAAGCAATAATGTTCAAGCTATAATGAGATTTGACATGTCCATGTCCTTTGGTCTATATTTACTGAATATCATTTGAACGTAGCACTGGACACTCCTTGGTTCCGGTTTTTTGAGACGAACCATGTCCTCTACATCAAGAAGAGCAGGTATTCCAACAGACCTGAAAACACAAATAACGATTATCACTATTAGATGTTCAGCCACTGTTATTAAATTTGCTGAACTTTCTTTCGCTCAAAACAAACAAGGGCAATGAGTTGAAAACCTACAATTTTAACTCAAAATCATGATTATTTTTCCCTTTTAAATGCAACGCTCCCACGACTGCGGCCTAGCTATTGGTGAGTAGACAACTGTGAACCAATCATATATTTTTGAAAGAACAGGACAAACTTATCGAAATACATGGAAGAAAACTGGCATTGTTATATAGCTGGCGTTTTTTCCCGCTACACCGCGCCCATTCATTGGCTAGTTCATGGTCACATGACATCTAGCAATGAAACTCTTTCCCGCCAAATGCCATGAGCGGCCAACATTGTGAAAACTATGACGTCAAACGGGAAACAGTAATCAGAGATAACCTGATGTCGCTGTAATCTCAGTGCGTTTTTCAAAATTTGCTTTTGTTTTGTTTTGCTATATAACAAATCTCTTAATGACTGGTCCCTTGGGAAACAAGATTCATTGTTCCCCTCGGGATCAGTCATTCAGTGTTAATTATTGCCTTGCCATGAACAGTACAATAACGAATGAATACTTACGTTCCAGTCTCGAAGGCCAGCTTAAAGTTGTATTCCCTATTTTCCGCTGACAGCGAGTTATAGTCAAACTTGTCAGGGTTGAATTTATGGATCAAAGCGCAAAAAGCCAAACCATTACTGAAGCTACCACTGAAGTTAGTTATATTTACTCCCTGCAATAAAACAGACAAAAGAATCCGCTGTAAAATCAGTAACCTGTTTGGTGAATTAAGGATAGAGCTGGCGAAAACCAAAATCAATTAGGCATGTTCTCCGTTTTCTGTTAGGTAGTCGCTTTTGTTCGTTCTTCTTCAGTAACGAAATAATTATAGTGATTAAAAATTCCATGCAAAACAGAGGATACTTCCTTTCCGTTCTCATTTGCTGAACTCTTTTCTCATTACAAAAGACGACATTAAAATTGCGTGATTCTAATTTACCGTGTCACAGTCGTTAGTTACCTCATAATCTTGCGTGACATCTTTACACCACGTCAAGATCAACGAAGAAACCGACATCTGTCTTTTCAGTTGAGGTTTCTTTTTCAATTCCCTTGGACTGTGGATGAAAAAAAAAATAACGCTTACAGAGAGTTTGATTAAAAAAACTCCAAGAGGGGTTATACGGAAAATGAAATTGAAACAATATGGACTGCAGAGTCGTTCTTGCATAAGCCTGACTTTTTGGTGGATTTCCTGTCATAACATACCAGATTCTCCTCGTGTGGCTATCCTGCTGCAACATTATTTTCACTCCTCCCGACCAAATATATTTTGAGATTGCGCAAACCACATGTTAATCCACCCACAACATGTCTTTCTAACTTACGCCTTGTTTGGATCCGGTGCTTTCTTGAGCGACACTTTCTCTGTTGGACTTGTTGGAGTGGTCGGACCTGTTGAACCGGTTGTACTGGCGGCACTGGCTGTGTTCGTTATTGCTGTTGAACCAGAAGGACTAGTCGGCGTAGTTGCATTAAACCTGTTTACGGATGGAGTTGGAGCCTTTTGTACAAACTGTTTCTCCTTCGCTTTTTTCTCGTCCTCTGCGGCTTTTTTAAAGAAAGCCATGCGGTCCTTAACGGAACCCATGCCTCCACCTAATGGGTCTGACGGTGGCCTCCCTCCAGGGCGACCAAACTTGGGACCCTGGAAACGACACAGTAGGACAACAAAAAAGATGACAAACTAATTATATTAATAGGTCAAATCCACTTTTGGCGGAAGTTACACCTCCGGCAAAAGCCTGCCTGACTACCCGATGAGTTACACCTCGGAATAATGTGTATAAAACTTGTAAATTGAAGTTTTCGCGTTCTCGTATCTGAGTAAATTGTCGTTTTTCGGTATGGTTGAATTGAAGGAAGTTTGGTCAAAATGGCAGTATATTCTAACGCCACAACTGATCGAGTACGTACTATTATTACTATTTAGAAAACAATTCCAAGTTGATGATTTAATAAAAAGGTGTAATTATCTCTGACTATTTTAGATAAACTACAAAGGAACTTACATCAGTTTTAGAGGGTAAGAATGAGTTAGGTCTGGGAGGCCCCACCCTCTGAGGGCCTGGATCAGACCACTGCCTCGATGATCGGCCAGCCCCCGTGTTGGTGTCCCTTGGGGGAGGAGGCTGCCAAATGCGGGTTGCTTTAGGAGGTTCCTCTCTTTTGGGTGGCTCCTCAAACCTTTTTTGAGGTTGGTTGTTTTCGTTGCCATATTCAAATCGTTTCTTTGCGTTTGGAGATCGCGGACTTTCCTGGATGGCCGTGAGCTCCGTTTCACTGCGGTTGCTGATGGTGTTCCCTTCAATCGTCAACTTCTCGTGGCTCTCCTTCCGTGAGGACCGCCGTATTTTTCTTTGCTCCTTGACTTGATCGTCGCCTTCCGAGGTGTTAACCAGTTTAACTGAATCTCCACTCTTTACATACATCAGCCCGTCCAACTCCTCCTTCCTCTCGATCTCACGAACCGACCTTCTTCGTCCTCGAAGACGCCCTAGATTCTGTAGCAGGTCTTGCTTGGTCTTCGAATCTTGATGGGTTTCCATGGGCATTCGCTTTATCGCCGGTGAAGGCGAAACTGTTAACTGTGGGGGTGGTGTAGGGGCCTCCTGCTCTCTACTCTTGATCAGAGCTTCCTGGTCGATTTTAAACAGTTCTGCCAGAGATGACCTCCGTGAAACTCTCTGCGGAGTTTCTGCTTCCTTCTCTTTCTCTCTCTTCACCTCTGTGTTGTTATTAACGTCTGGATTCCTCCTCGGCCGTTTCTCTTCGATGTTAGATCTAACATGGTTGGGTTGATGCCTCCAACTGTTGCTTTCACTGGGGCGATTTTCAGGCGCACTTTCCTCTTTATTCGCCATCTTAAAACTAAAAGTACTGCGCGTATTTCTGGGCTGTTTAGGTGCGACGTTCTCTTTTCTTGCTGGACTTTCTTCTCTGTTGACGCGGTTGGTTCTTTCCCGATAACTTTCTTTCTCTGAGCTTCCAACAGCCATAGTGAACTTAGATGAAATGGCAGTTGCGCTTGAGTTGTTCCCATTTTCATCTGTCATTTTCTCTTTCTTGTCTCTTAGCGTTCGTAACTGCGCTCTGAGTTGTCTTCGTTCTGTGATATTTTTAGTCCCTTCCAGCTGCAAGAATAACAGACATGCGGTAGGTAATTCGGACTTTATGATCTTTCTTTGGCCCTTTACGGCCATTTGGCCAACTGCAAAATCTTTTCTACCCAGGCACACTTAGCCATAAATAAATAAGTATTACGATCAGAGCCAATTAGATGGCTGCAAAACTCTTGGCGATTTAATTCAAACTAAGAGAGATATTTCCGTGTATTTCTCCATTTTAATCTGAATGACAATGAAGCTCAAGAACTCTCGATGTTATGCATCGGCTCTATATACGTTTAACCGTATTGTAATGCAAATCTTTCTCAAAACAGTCTTTTCCATGCTCACGTGCTGCAAAACAAACTGTTTAGCAAATGGCCGAAAACAGACTTCGGCGAAACAGGGAAGAGAAAATACGTGAAAACGCTTCAAGAGTTTCGAAAGAAAAGGATGAAAGTTGATCCAAGAATGCCGCTGTTTGTCAAGTCATCTGAGCAGATGAGAAGTTATGGCGAAGCTTCGCCCACTTCATGTCAATGAAATGATGACGAGTTTGGCCAGCTCTGCATATCGAAATGTAAGTAATGAAAAAAAGGAAGCTTGTTCTAATATCATTCAGCACCTGAAGTGGCCATGAAATGTTTATTTAACAGGTGAGTTTATTTTTAAAGAGTGTCAAAACGAGCTAAAAGTTTGCTCAATCCCTTCGCGAATAACACGCCGCTCATTAAAACTGTTCAGGGCACGCATTCAAGTGGGAAACAATTGATTACTTAAGAGGTTTGATCACAACCATTTGAGATGGAATTTGAAGGAACTCTAGAGAGCAGGTTAATAACTGAACTTCAAAAAGCAACAAGTGAATAAGGATGTGAAGTATTGTTGTTGTCATGAGGCTCGAGTTCCGCCGATCTCTCGAGTCCGGTGTATGTCCCTCCATGCTTTCGGGGATATAGGATCGCGGGCTCCTTTCCCGAACAGCAGCTGTTCATCAAACCCAAGCCCATGTTTTCATTGGATGAATACTATGAATAGTTTGATGAGACCTTACCTATCTACTCCATTAGGTATATTGGGATGGTTTGCAGAAGGTACCCAGAAGGTTTCTTTCAATAAGACCTTTTGCACCGGCAATGAAACCAGAGAATTCAAAAAGTCCTATTCAACATTTGGTGGAAACGTCTCTTTGTTGATTCCACTGTTAATGAGGTCAAAAGATCGTCAAACTGAACAGTGTAATCTAAAGTTTCGATCTATTCGGTGAAGCCGTTGTTTCTTGCATATTCTAGACAGATGTAATTAACTAGGCATTGTGCAAAGTGTTATCTCAGTACGTACTGTAAATGAGATTTAAAGCGTTTTGAAATTTGCAACGACCCTTCTCAACGTATTGTCTTCTCAAAAGAAAAGATAATAAATCATTTGCTCTGGCGCTAGTCGAAAAAAGATAAAATCAAAACCAAAAGAGTTTAAAGTGAAGAGTAATTATCTTGGCGAGACATTACCACTTCCACCGGCGAGTATTTGTACCAGAATACTAACATAAAACATGGTGTCTTGATATTTAAAAGTAAGATATGAAAGTTACGTTAAACTTAGTAATACACTAAAAAGAAGGGAGATTTTTGCTACCAAAAATGATGTTTGCGCGCGATGTGCAAGCTATTGCAAATACTGTGTGATTAATAATCAATCAGACCACGAGAAAAGGTAATATTCACATGTTCATTACTCGAAAAAAGTACGCAAGTGATACTTATATCTTAGTAAAGTTAGCCAAAAATGACTTTCAAGTTCGTCTTCGGTAACACTTATTTATCCTTGAAAGTTTGCTTCAGTTTGAAATTGTCGATTTTCACGTTTCGTGACATACCTCGAAATTGTTATCAATAGTTTGAATTCCCTTACCACTTCGATGAATAATTGCATTTTGATCTGAATATTGCTGTGATAAACAAGCCAATTTTGTTATAAAATGACACGATGTTTCCGGTGAAACAAAAATAGAAAAAAAATGGACAAAATTGAAATCAAGAATGACCCATTCGTGATAATAGAACATTTCTTGGCGCGGCTGTGTCAAGTGGATAAAGCTCGAGGGAAAAAACCTTTATAAGGATGAACCCACTTAACCACGCCTGTCTTTTCTTTTTCATCAGTTACTTTGAAAGACTTGTTTATAAACTTTAACCTTAAACGTGACGAAAGAGCAGAGATATTCGCGGTTTGAACACTTGTCTTATTGTGTTTTCTCAAATACTCGTCATTGTCGTCAAGTTGTGAAAATTCTAAGAATGACCCTTGTGTGTAGGTGGCGATAGACGGAAATAATTTCACCTCTTCTCGAACGTGGCCGTGAACGAAACAAACGGGAATAAAAATAGCAGCTTGAAGCTTGAATTATCGAACGCTGACAGCAAAGCCTCTGAGCAATGATCAACTTTATCAGAATGAAGTCGATAAAATGTTTCCCAAGCCCACAAGTGGTAAGCGCAATTGACAGAATCACTGAATAAACACAACGTTTTCAAAGAAAGCAAACAAATCAACCTAACACAAAAAACGACAAAAACAGTAGCTTAACGGTAATATTGTTTATTTTGTACAAGTAACGGCTTTCGACGTTTTTTTTTTTCATTTTTTTCATCGTCCTGAATATTTTCGAATGATTCACGTACCATCCATTCTCAGATAGTTCTCGACCGTGAGGTTGTATCCTATCACCATATGACAGTTTTCCAAGGAATTTCTTTGGCGACCTCTGTTTTCCGACAAAGAAAAATGGTTTAAGCGTGGTAGCTAGAACAAACTGTCGGTGCCTTTTTAACGCCGACGAAGAATCAACCCATAACGTTTCAAAACCAGCTTCATCAATTCTTCGCTGGCTGTTAGCTTGATAAACCGGTCTCAGTTACTTACAGAACACTCGAGTAACTTTCAAAACTGCTTTGATATTTTTTTAAATTTTTCTTCGCTCTATTTCGCGATTTTCAGAGTACAAAAAGATCAATGTTTGTTTGACGCAAACACTGTGCCGCTCAAAGCGCTTTCTGTGGTTGCGAGAAGGAAAGATTATCAAAGCAAAAATAGGCTAGAGTGAAAGATTAAAAGAAACTTTATACCAGCATTTCCAGATTATAAAGCAAATAATCGTCTAGGATTTTATTTTGATAATAATTCATATTGCATGATGAAACATAACTCGTAACATCACGGATATAATTGAAGTACAAAAGCTACAAACCATTCTTTACTCTTTTTCACGGTATGAAAAGAAGTAAAATTCCTCTTCGCAAAACATCTGTCGCGACAGTTAGAAACAGCCGTGGAACATAAGCGAATCTGATCTGGTTATACTTATAGATTGAACTTTCACAATTGAGCTACAAAAATGTCATACAATAGAAGCCATGAAAAGAGCATACTAGCAAAGAACCGCGGGGTTTAAACCCTCTTTTATACAAACTCAGCAACCATAACTGAACGAAATAACTCTAAATGTGCTTATTAGGTTTTTTCTTGTTGTGCACAGCAGTCATATTTATAGAAAGATTTTAGGAAATAGGGTCAGTGAGTCACGCAGAGACAAACAGGTTTTCGTTTACGACTATCTGCACAACAGTTTTTGATCCCGGTTCCAAACGAAAAGTAAACACTTACGTTCAAAGGTAAACAGATTATGAAAATAAGATTCCTTCGTCTGTTTTTGTATAGCGACCGGTATTGAAGTCGGTCCGTATCGTGTTCACGACCATTACCGGACGAAATCATCTCAAGTTTTGGTGAACTGTTAACCTTGCAGTACATAATTCAGATAAAGATTGACAAGCATTTCAAGTATTACTTTGATAGCAAGCGCTCTTTATAGAAACACACAACAGTTCGCTGTTTGTACCAATACCTGTAAAATTTCTTCTCAAAGACGTATGCTTTGGGAAACCTGGCATCTCAAAATCGAAAATGGCGTGGCTGCAGAATAACCATAGGTATATGGTCTAAAAATTCCGCATTTGGAAAAATTCACACAACACAGTAAAATGTGTCAATTAACCGAAAACATTAGTTATTGAGTTATCCGCAAAACAAAAGAATGTACAATAAGCGTAGTAATGCAAATGGCCGATGTGTGATTGTTCTATTCCCTAAGTGACACTTCACTACGAATGATGTTCAAGATTCTTACAGCGGAATTCTAAATTGGTCACAAGAATCTGCTATACACCGGTAGTGAATATTCGCTTTAAAATACCGGATTGTGTCATTTCGGACTAGCTCAACTTCTAAATCGGATTGAACTTGCAAGAAAACACAACTTTAAGTGAAGAAAAAAAATCAAAACTAAAATGAACAACTAACATTTGCTCAATTACATTGACATGGGCCTAATTAAGCAATAAATCTTGATATGTATGGCAGAAAAAGTATTGGCAACAAGAGCTGATGGTGCGTAACTGATAACATACAAGCTATGGTCTTGCAGTGTGTAGCGCCATTCTATCTTACGATAAACACACATAACTCAGTTTGTATACGGAGTAATTTCAAATGCAGGCTAATTTAAATGACTTCTTCCCTGCGTGGGACATAAATTGTTCACTGTCATGACTGTGTACTATTGTGTAAGTGTCTGTTAATTCTAGTGAACACAGCAGACGGAGCGATGAAACTCGATCTAACGAGATGGTGGCAGCCAAGGCGAACCCACACTGACAACTTCGCTCAAATGCATCGGCTCTAGTATCTTTCGTGCTTCTCTCGAATAAAGCAAACTTAAGTAATCCTTCTTAACGATAAACGACGATCTCAAGTTCCGCCAAAAGCATTGTAGAAGAGCGAAACGCAAATGAATATAGCGGGAGCGAGTTTCGGTTTTGTCCGGTATTCACATCAAATATTTTGATACAAAGGCATGTTCCTTGACCTCACTTATGGCTAGCGCCTTCATTAGCTATGCGCACTCAAGTAGAAAACTTTGACATGATACTCGGAGCAAAATTCGTGCAATATAGATTGAGAACACTCGGCAATATTAATTTATGCCGTGACTTTTTGCACTGATTTTCGTCGCCATTAGACAACGTAGCAATGTCCAGTGTTAAAAATTCAGTTTCGTGTTAATTATTTTTAAATGTTACCGGCGCGTTAGTAACAAAACTTTTCCCAGCCATACGATCGATCGATCAAAGTAGGAACAAAAGAATTCTACTTACTTTCTGCTTGAGAAGTAATTCCTGTCGATTTAGCTCGTCGAGTGTAGCCATTCTGACGTTGTTTTAACTTGCAGCCCTGTACAAGAAAACAGAGAATTTAAAACAGCTGTAGCGAGCACTGCCTACCCTTACACATGAACCCGCAAGCTTATTATCAGATGTAGAGTTGAATCAGGCCATGCTATTACCAGAATGCAAATCAAGATGCTTGTTTGTTTTTCTTGTCTCTTTTGATTGAACGGACAAAAGAATACAACCTCCGAGGCACAAAATGAAATATGGTGACGTTTTGATGACGTCAAAAAATTAACTTAATCCTTGGATGCCGTAACGCAAGCTTCCAGTTATGGTCTCTCCACAAAGCACATGCTTGTACAAGATTCCCTTTTGTTAATCTCGTCGTGAGGTCATTGTAATTTCGTGATTGTGTGGAAGATAGTTCATTGTTGAGGAGAACACGAAATTAGTTCTTCGACCACTTGTATTTGGACACATGTCAGATCATGTCAGATTTGAAATCAAGACAGTTCATTGTGAACTTTGTGTTTGATTGTCCGTGATGACCTTGAAAATAGCGACAACTGAAAGCCGAAAATGATCGGATTTATCCGTGTTGTATACACGGCCTGCGGGCTTGCGCCAGGCGGACGAACTGTAGATGACCGGCATCCGACTTGTTAGGTCTTTCTGATCTTCTAGGGCACAAAAATGCAGTCATTTTGACTGTTAGAGAGGCGTTTTACGTCGCGCAAAATGATATTATGACTACAAAGACAACTTATTTCAAGCCACTTCAAAATGACCGTAGATGTGGCTAATTAGCCTCCCGCGTGCGCTAGAGACACCCACGCTTAAATTGAGTTGCGACGAAACACTCAAAATCTCCCTCTTTTTCTGCGGGATAATGTGAGAAATTATTAAACTGTGATATGTTTAACCACTGAAAATAATATTTGCTTCGCTACGTGCTGCAGAAGTACTTATATATCTATTTAAATTCACAGCTGCGACCTAGAAATAAGTTCATGTCTGCGTGTAAGGTGGCGAAAGAGAGAAAACTCCCTACCTTCTTCCTCAGCTATGGTCTAATGTGTATAACACGATGGATTTTTATCAAAACCAGCTATCGTGCGTACTCTTGGAAGCAAGTGAAGAAACCGGCGCTAAACCTCGAACCAGCTGCGAGGTTAATCGTTAGGTAGATGGTCTCTCTCGAGTGAAATCCGCTTAGAACTGACCTCTTTTCAAGTTGCCTCGCTGAATTAAAACTGACGTGCGCCAGACATTAGGGGAAGGGAGGCCTGTAATTATATGATAAAATAGATATTTTGCGATAAAATAGCGAAATGTCCCGCTAGAAAAATACTGGAAGACGGAAGAATCCTTTGAATTGACTGTTTTGCAGTGGAGTGCGTTGAATGATAACATTGTTGACAATCTTGGTTACTTCTGTTTGTATCAATGATTTGCAAGAAGTTATTTGAGGTATTCACATCGATAAAGGAAATCGTTGACCACAGATATCGTCGAGACATATGCCGGGAAAAAAATTTGGCCAAAAAATTAATACTTCACAGCTTGAATTTTGTCCAAATAAACCAATGAAGGTCAGGTAAGACGGGGAAACTTACACAGTGTGACGACGTTTCCATCGTCGTGTGCGTGTGGAGAAATGTTTGTCAAGGCAATACAAAGTGTTCTAGTTTTCAAGAATTGTACTGAGCTGAGGAGTATTCCACCATTTGCTAAGAACATTCATCTTGCTTTACTTTACATCTTCCAAATCAACTGAGTATCATGCATAGTTTTTGTGTGCCTTATGACTATTTTTGGTAACCTTTTCTGGAAACCGAAGGCCTTTATTTTGGCAATTAACT
>OFHQ01000074.1_pt1:7500-12335 | contig 12335 bp, 8 predicted proteins | sample 1521071 | NCBI WGS metagenome assembly OFHQ01 (sample SAMN04272335, study PRJEB24112) | coral metagenome | biome: Coral reef; feature: Shallow seawater; material: Coral tissue | host: Coral | place: China: South China Sea | collected 2014 | reverse complement strand
ACCATTATTTGTAGGCAGTTATTTGCAGGTCACGTGGTGGGCTTTCGGCCAATGGGAAGGAAGAAAACAATGCGTCGAATGATAATTTTATATTTTAGCGGCATCCAACGGGCGAGACTAGCTGTTGGATGCTGCAAATGTACTTTGTTGCCTGATAGCAAATTACATTCGCTTTAATGAAATATATTGTGGCATAATGCTAAGCAACTGAAATGGTTATTTTGTTTTTCTTTTGTTCAATGTTGCTACAGGAGAAACCACAGCAGCGCCAGGTGAGGAAACATCAGGTGTTCCACCAGGTAAGACTAAAAGCAACACGGGGAAAGATAAGAAAAGATCATTTATTTCAAATTATCTTATTGGTTTTCTTGATTGTCTATTACGGAATGCTCAGTTAGGTTTACGTTTGTCATCTTTTGTTTTGTGTAGCTACAGAGGGAAACACTGCGCTACCAAATGAAGAAACAACAGCTGTTTCACCAGGTAAGACACTTGTACTATTCGTTACTGATCAGTTTTTTCGTCTTATTTGTTATGGAAGGTTAAAAAAGGTTTATGCTAGTCTTTTTTTGTTCCATGTTGCTACAGGAGAAACCACTGTAGCACCAGGTGAAGAAACAACTGTTCCACCAGGTAAGAATAGAACTAACAGAATGGAGTAGTAGAAGAAAAGATTACTCACTGCGTGAAGTGAGCGGTGTCGTGGTTCTGAAATTATACGATACGGACCCGTATTTTTCGAAAATACGGACATACTGGGAGGTTTCGCGATTCAAGACACGCGACGTATACGTTGGGTGGCCGGACCCGTATTCGTTCCGATTCGGACTTTTTCCGAGGCGTGGAAAATCAGATTTCGGGACACGTCATTGATACGCAGTGTGTCAAGGTCATGATATTTATTCAGTCTTCCGGATTTGCGGAAAATACCAACGTACCACATACGAGTCTCATGGATCGACTAACGCATTTATTACGATATGATCCCTCATGCAACTAAAATTTCACGATACGGAACGCCACTATTGATTCTCCCAAACGAAATTCCACGATACGACACGTATCAAGCGTGAATTTCCATGGTACGTCAAGTTTCATTGTGAAATTCGTTATGTGAAATTCCACGATACGATACGTATCAAGCGTGAAATTCCAGGGTACGTTAGTTTCATTGTGAAATTCCACGGTACGAAGCGCATATCACGTGTGGCTTTAGGTTCCTTCCTGAAATTTTTTGGTATGGCTGGTCATTGCTTTTTATTTCAATGAAATTCAGCGGTGCGTTAAGAACTTGATAAATTTACCACGGACATAATCAAATCAAATTTTCTGTACTCCAATTTTTTTTCATTGAGCATGGTAAGGCATAGACGTCCCTTTGTAACAATGTACCCTCCTGTCCTTACTGACTGTCACCCCAATTCATAAGCAGGATATTACACATTTGATGTAAAACCAAAGTACTTTTATTTGAAAATATTTAAACTGATGTACACTGCAAGTTAAAATATATATATATCGGACAGGTTACACTAAAATGTTTGACTTTGTTGTTACTACATTTGTTGTCAAACAATTTAAAACTTGTAAAACACATCAAATTAAATTTTGCCATGGTATGGAGAAGAGCATGATTCATATTTCAGCATATTTTATTCATAATTTAATAAATATCCTAATGTTTTAATTGTTTAAATAAATAAAACCAACAACAGTAACATATTAACCGTCCTCCTATCTACATTATTTTGTAAGTGTAAGAATGAAAGATCAAGGTCCAGCCAGTAAAGTGGACAAAAATAAAACAATGTTTTTCGGCTATTTTACAATAAATAACTAATCTTCATAACTGTGTTCAAATAATGAACAATTTGTCATGATAACAAGCAACTGAAGGAACATGAAAATTTAAGCCCAGAATGAAATAAATAAGATCTTATCAATCAAATCACTAATCTACATCTACATAAGAAAATGGTTCAATTAGCTCCTAATGTTGCATATTTTAAGAATATACTTAAGTAATAGTTACTGCACCTTTTCACAACATCCAAACCCATGTGCATGTTACTATTCTAACAATTTTTCACAACAATAATCATTGCTATGAATATGACTGGACCCCTTACCAAGAAAAATACAAACTGGACATTGACAATCCAATAAAAAAAGACTTGACATTTTGATCAAATGAAATAGCCGCAGACCATTTCTTTTGAAAAAGATCTACTGGTTATTAAAAGGCCATGTAAAGCAGAATTGCTTGCTTTGTTTTCAACCTCACAGTTAACATGTGACAAAAAAGGTGCAGTAACATGGAAAGAAACTTACAATATTTAAAAACAGTGGCTTAGTCCCGTAATGTACGGACACGCCTTCTTTGCCCAGAAATTCTTACTGGACTCTCTGGAATTGAAGTGTTTAAATTTTCATCATTTTCGTCTCCACTGTCGTATTCTGAAGAAGATTGGGGACAAGGTGGAGTTGTTGGCAGCGGAGATGTGGACCTCGCATGGGCAGTTGTTTCTCTGTCATCAGTACACACTGCCCATGCTGGTGAAGAGGGTGGCGGAGGGCGGGTACATGGTGTCCCTCGAACTCTGCTGTTTTGGGGGTGCAAAGAGGGCTGGCCATCAATTTTTTCTTGCAACTTGTGCAACATTGATGACAGTCGCGGACTGCGCCATGCTGGAGATCTCACTATCCAGGTGCCTGCCGGGTCTTCTCCATCTTCTTCATCGCTCATGAAGTTTGGATCAAGCTGTTGAAGTGCCTGCTTTTCATTTCCTGAGGCGAATTTCATCCGTTTGATGAAGAGCTGCAAAAAAGATTTTGGTATGATTGAGTTGAATTAATACAATAGCCAATAGCATGAAAAGTTTGTGGTGGAATACAGTCAACTCTCTCCTAATGGACAACTCTATGAGACTTACGCCCGATGTTCGTCCCTACTGTTTACTGTAATTTTACTGTAACTTAACTGTCTATTTATGAACAACTACCAAAAGATCCCTGAGTGAAAAAAAAAAACTTCAAAATAGAATTATAGGTGCTGAATATAGCAGCAAATGCTTGTTACATAACCAAATGACTCCTTGTTTAAACACGAAGGCGCACTACAGAAGAGAGTCTTCACAGGGAAGACCAAGGATCATTTGTCAGTCACTGTTGACGTGTGCAGGTCAAATTCAAACTGGCAGGTGATTTGGATTACATGAAAGGTAAGGTGTGGGTATTGAAGAATACTGTCCAGAGCATGAAGCAGGCATGTTTTGGATGGATTCAAAATTAGGGGAAGGAGCTTATGCCCTTTTATAAGGTGCCTTGGTGCTTAAAACCAGGGAGTGGTTGTTCAAAGCCTGATTAAGCTAACCCAGGATTAACAAGAATTTTCATTTCATTTTTGTAGCTTTTCAGCAAGGTGTTCTGTTTATATTTTTTGCCCTTCAGTTTTGGGCATGAATAATCTCAAACTACCTAAAACATGAGTGGCGGATAACAATGTTTTAAAAGGAAAATTGTTACCCCTGTTAACTTTTAATTCTGGGTTAACATTAACCAGCTTTCAAACAACCCAGCCAACAATTTGTATATAAATCAGTCATTACCACGTTTTAAAGACCAGGAGTTCCTTTGCTAATATTACTCCAGTTCCTCTATATATGGATCAAATCGTCTTACTGAAGTATGTTGCGACCGCACATGATGTTGACATAAAATATTTTCCTCGATGAGAACTGTTGGCTTGCCTGCAAAGTTGAACTAAACTCAACTTCGCAGGCAAGCTGGTGGTCAATACCTGGGACAGATTATGTGTTAGCCACAAATGTTCACATATGCTACAGCCTTGACCCAGGCCGTGCCGGCGGCTATGCCCCAGGTATCAGGGCGGCATCTGAGAATCAGGCTATAGTTTACAGTCACGTTCATTACCTACATTTCTGTTTTGAAGAAGCTTTCACTAAAAAGGCACTTTTCAAATGTCTTTTCATGATTTTAAAATGTCTGTTCATGATTTCAAAGTGGCTGTTGTCTGTCTTATGGGAAGGTGAGTTGCAGCAAAATGACTGAAAAACAGCCTGAACCAACATTGGGTGTCTGTGAAAAAAGGTGCCCGATAAGAGAGAGTTAACTGTATACTCAGTAAGGTGAGATGCTAACTTACCCTTCTTCTCCTTGACGTCAGTTTCTTTTCAGCTTGTCGCTTCTCAGCAAAATCCCTTCTTTCTGGCAAACTATCCAGATACTGTTGGCGTTTCGTCTCGTAGTATCTTGACACAGCTCCTTCATGTACAGACACAGCAATAATATTAGAGCTATCGACCTGAATTGCATTATTTAGTCGGGCACTCCTATATTTTCTAAGGCACTCTCTGTTGGATTATGCAAATGTAACAAGTATGAGGACAAGCACGCAAAAGGTTTACACTGTAACTAATATGATGAATCAGCAGTTTTGATCTTATTGATGACTTACGCATAACAGTTGACTTTCTGTGGCCACTGTTCTCTTTTCCTAACTCTGAGCAAAGAAAGCTTCTAACTGCCGCATTGTGGGGACTATCAATGCTGCAAATAGAAGTTATAACAATATTAGAAAGGTTTACAAGGATTAAAAATCAAACTTGGTCAAGATGATAAGAACTAATCCTTGTTTAGATTGATAACAGCTATCAATTGTCAGGCTGTCCGAGGTACATGTAAGTCTAAGAACTTTCAGGCTCCACTGAGTTGGCCACTTTGATCTGGGTATCATGGGTATCATTTCCTCCTGCAGAAGGTGAGCATAGATAATGCCCATTTTGTTCAAAGGTGATGATGTCAGAAGTGGGAAA
>OFHQ01000074.1_pt1:0-2500 | contig 12335 bp, 8 predicted proteins | sample 1521071 | NCBI WGS metagenome assembly OFHQ01 (sample SAMN04272335, study PRJEB24112) | coral metagenome | biome: Coral reef; feature: Shallow seawater; material: Coral tissue | host: Coral | place: China: South China Sea | collected 2014 | reverse complement strand
CAAACCAAACGGTGAAACTGTGTCAGCGAAGTGCAGTCATGTTAGCTTTCCTCGTCACCCACGGCAGACAGGCAGACGACCATGTGGAACGGTGCTTATGAAAACCATGAGGTCAAGAACTGGAAAACCATTCTTGTATCCTAAACAAGTATACTGCTTTCAGAAAATTACTGACGCATTGCAAGACCTTATCACTAATCCAAATTTCCTTGAAAACTGTGAAAAGTGGAGAGACCGTTCTGCTCAGTTACCAGAGAATGTTCTTGGAGACTGCTTTGAAGGAAAAGTGTGGCAAGAGTTTCAGTATGTTGATGGTGAACCCTTTCTTGCTGCATCAAATAACTTTGGACTCATGCTAAATGTTGATTGGTTTCAACCCACTCTTCATGGTTCAGGCTCTATAGGTGTTATTTACCTGGTGATCATGAACCTTCCAAGGGAAGAACGTTTTAAACCTGAAAATCTTATTGTTGCTGGGATAATTCCTGGACCGAAAGAACCAAAGCTACATATTAACTCCTTCCTACAGCCTCTAGTCGATGATCTCATTGATCTTTGGGATGGAGTCATCTTGAACACCACTAGGTTTGGATGTCAACAGATGTTTAGAGCTGCCATCTTAGCCCTTTCAAGTGATATTCCAGCCTCACGAAAATGTGGAGGTTTTGTTGGTCATACTGCAAAGAAAGGTACTTGGAAAGCTTATTTAATAATCAATGTTATGTTATTTTTCAGTTGCCGTCTTAAATAGGTGGTGGTTTTTTTAAGGGATCTTGTTGTGTACATGGACATCCCTATTATTGTGTAACGTGGCAAACAGTCAACACCTTTGATATTTATGATTCATCAAATTTAAACAAAGAAAATTGTGACTGTGAAGGAGACCTGTTTGGATACCTGGTCTTAATAAGCATAGATTTTGATGATTTTACTTCGCTGTTTGCTCCTTAGTTTTTGTTTTGGTAGAGAAGATATATCAAATACTCAAGACAGTGTTCATTGGCTATCTTAACACCTTGAATTTCACTGCATGCCATATTTTCAACTCTCTTCTTGGTGAATTGATGCCCTGATGGAAACACAGTCTCTTGTGTTTGATATATTACTTCCAAAATCCCTCAAATCATGTACTGCATTTGACTCTCAATATGAAGTAATAATAAGCAATTATTATTTCAATTTCTAATCTTAAAGTGGTACTATGATCAAAAAATCATTTCTATTTTTTCTTCAGATTTTGAAAGTGTGTTCGCTTAACACCTAACTGGCAAAGTTTTGAGCTTTGAGTTTTATCCGAAGGCTGTTTATTTTGAGTGTAAGTTTTGGATTTCACGGTCCGCCATTACTCACGTTCAAAACTGACCGACAGGACATCAGAGGGTTGGATCTAGAGAAAATGACGTCATTTACTCACTAGCTTAAGATTTCAGCGTGTAAACGCAATTTATTATATATGCAAAACACGGGTTTAAAAGTCTGAAAGCCCGAAACTCCCGTGCTGCATATTAATTCAGCCGCGTACACACGCATTGCATTCTTAAACTAGTGAGTAAATGACGTCATTTTCTCCTCGACCCAGCTCTCCTAAGATTTTAAAGTTAGTAATGGCGGACCAATAAATAAGAAAATTCCAGTTAAATAAACAGGTGCCTTTTGAAAATCAGAACTTAAAACTTGGGCCAGTTAGTGTTTAGTTAACATAGTTTTGAAATCCAAAAAAAAAAAGAATTGTTTTTTTGGTCGCAGTACCACTTTAAACATCTCCAAGAGAAAGAGAGAGAGACGAAAACTACACTGTGCATTATTAAGATTGAAATTAGCAATCTCATTATTGGAAGAAGGATCAAAGGAAATCTTACAGTTTGTGAAGGAGTGATTTTAGTATCATAGATAGTAATTTCTCATCTTCTATAATTAAGGTTACGTATTATGATAAGCCATTATCACTTTCTTGAAGACAAAAAAAGATGTTGTCTATACCAGTTCCACTTAAAGTGCTTCTAAGAATGCAGAGGTGCTTTTTTTTACTGGAGTGATATTTTTTGTTGTTGTACATACGTTTTGATATCATTTACAGGGATTTGGCTTCAAATGCTATTAAAATTCTGCCTGTCGAAGTATTTGCCAATATGAAAAGTTTGGGAAATCTGTAAGTAAGACAAAAAATTGCCACTTATGATTAAAATACAAGAATTTCACCCTCGGACGCTTTAGGGCTTACTCTCTCACTAGTCAATTTACTCTGAGTTGTTGAAAATTTCAGTTCACGATCATTCATCCCACGAGAAATTTTTAAAATGTCAACTGTTTCTCTTCGTCATTTTACTTGCAATTCCACCTCTGTTTTGGTGTGACATTTCAATTAAGCCATATTCCCGTCAGTTACGTTCTGTTTTAATTTTCTTGTTTATCCAAGATGGCGGATCAACAGTGACGGACGTCAATCAGTTGGCTGTGACAATGTATAAAATCCATAATAATCTTTCCCCATCGTATCTGA
>OFHQ01000073.1_pt1 | contig 12338 bp, 11 predicted proteins | sample 1521071 | NCBI WGS metagenome assembly OFHQ01 (sample SAMN04272335, study PRJEB24112) | coral metagenome | biome: Coral reef; feature: Shallow seawater; material: Coral tissue | host: Coral | place: China: South China Sea | collected 2014 | reverse complement strand
TCATTCAGGTGCACTTGACGAACTCACCTCTCAGAGATCAACCGGCAAGTGTTCGCACTGCAAAAAGTAGTCTTCTTAAATTAGTGAAATACTCTAAGCTGAAGAAGTTTTACACTAAAAGTAGGCTTTTTCCCTACTTATAAGTCTTTCACCTCATTTTTAAGTAACAGTCTCCTTAAAACTGGGATTGACTTCTCAGACAAGAATTTTTACCCTTAAAAAAGGAAACCACCATTTAGGAAGGGTGCATTACTTATGAAAGTGTCAGGACACTAACATAATAAGGATAAACTACAATGCCTTAAGAGACTTTACACTAGAAATAGCCACTTTCTCTTAGACTTAGAAGTTCAACCCTATTTCAAGCGTGGATAATGTGGATGAGTAGATTTTCACTAAAAAGTGGTAATTTACTGGAATAACATCATTGTCTAAATAGAGTTAAGATTTGAGTAACAGATTGAGAAGTACTCTAGCTGGTAAATATAATTGTAATAACAGCAACATTACAAAATGAGGAAACACAATTTAATAAAATTTCAGAGAGTTTCTTGAAAATATACCTGAAGTTACCAACTTCATTTTCTACTCTTCAAAGTGCAACTTAAAATCACTGTTTATCTCAAGCATAATGTGTCAACGTAACAATGCTAAATTCACAAATTGTTGACTTACCAAAAGTTCCTTTGTATAAATTGCAAGTTCGTATCTTTTTCAATTTGAACAATTATCTAATCAACATTTGCTTTGCAAACCCAACCTATCTTGTTGACCTAACTACTCTTTAAAACAATATATGTGCACAGTTCTATCTATATCCTGAAATAACCCAACTAGTTTATAGAACTCTAACCGAAAATATACGTACTGCCATTAAAATTCAATTTCTAATACACAACCAGTCATAGACAATTAGATATATTCATATTACAAAGACAGTTTGCTTGTTTTACTGAAAAACAGCAGCTGCCATTCAAAGGGCAATTTGGCCAAACTGGATACACAAGGGCAGATAAATAACTGGATTTTGTAAATTCAGATTTAGCTGTCTTTGAGATCTGAAATGCTGCCTTTCAGCTTAATGTAACTAGAGCCATGATATGTATAGATGGCTAAAGGTGTATGAGTAATCAACATATCAGGAGTGACTGGAGTAAGACCCGATGCCTGAGAGCGAACCTGAAAAGCTTTCAGTGTTTCATCAAATCCCACTGTTTCTAAACAGATGACATCAAAGACAACAAAAGAAATATTTAGTTCGAAAATACCACTTAGTTTTCCAAACACTGGGTGGTCTTCATCATCAAACTGGAGTGCTAAATAACATTCATCTTCCATATATTTTGTTCCATGAAGCTTAATCCATTTGAATGCTTCCAATCCATGTATGGAAGTTATATCAATGGCAAGAGTTGATGAAATTCTTTCCTTAAGTTGCGAGAGCTCTTCCCCTTGAGGATGTCGTACAGGGCCATATTCTTTGTCCTTAAATACTGATTCTGCACTGCGATGCATGGCAGCCTTCTTTTGGTGGTGGCGGGATAATGATAAACAAATGTTTTTGAAATTCATTATTTTCTTCAGCTCTTTGAAGTACTGATGTTTTGCTTCAAAACGCATGGCCCACAAGTTGATCAGCGGACCAAGAAGAATAATAATTTTAGGAAAATGGACAAGGTAATGCTGTTTCGGAGTGAAAGGCTGATCTGGGAATAGTTCTTTGAAAAGTCTTAAGTACTCAGCAATGTCTTCCTTAAGCTGTGCTATAGTTTCAAGGCTTAGAACAGATGCAAAGCAAATTTCTGTAATCTCACTTAATAAAGTGTACAGCTCCCAGTGGTTGTCAGAAAAAATGATACCATCTCCAATAATAAAAGGAAAAATCCGTAAGAGTAAGTACGATTTAGCAGCATCTTGATTCAGGCATGACGAACCTCGAAGATCTGTTTCACGTATCAAGTTAGGCTTGTCATTTGCTTCCATGTAACCATACTGAAAATCTTTAATACCTTTGTTGATGGTAGCAAGAGTGGTTTTTTTAGTTTTGATATAGTACTTTATCAGAGCTTGCAGTGTTAGAGGTATAACTCCCTCTAACAAAACATGCATGACATCGGCTGGAGTCTGCTTAAACATGTCGAAGTGAGGAAATTCAGTGAGAATACTTTTCCTGTTTATGCCATAGGCAGTTTTATAATGGTCCTTTAGGGCCTGAGGTGCCTCATTGATCACATTCCACTGTTCTAAATGCCTCTCGAGTGATCGTGGCTCAAACTCTTCCTCCCTAAATCCATTTTGCATTGCATTATAATCTGCATTGCAGAATCTGCATTTCCTAAATGCGCCACCAACTGACTCTTTGAGACCAATGGCTTGATGAGCAGCTGGGTTATCAGCCACATATGCAACCAAAGATGCTCTTATAAGTATTGTCTTTCCATCGTTCAAATGAATTGGATGCCCAGCCGGCACACTGAGTTTTTTCAAGTCATGCAGCAAGGGTTCAAGTATCATGTCAAACCCATAAATTGAAACATCCTCAGACCTAACTACTGCAAACAGATTAATCATGTCTAAGCCACTGCGATACTTCTTGGGCAAGTTACTTATTAAGTAATAGAACATAAGAAGCTTGTGCTTTTTAACTCTTGTGCCAATGGCATTGCACAGTTCTATTTCATCACTATACAAGATAAGTTCTAATGTGTGACCATCTCCTGCAAACAGAGGGTGGTGTGATAAAACTACACCATCTTGAAGAAATTCCAGTTTTCCATCAGTTCGCTTACAGGTTGACTGTAACAATGCCTCTCTTAACTTGTCATTTGACAAAATAGCTTCCAAATTTTTAATAAGGGGAACATAACAATACGTGTGTTTCTTGAACAGTTGACTGCTCCTTTTCCTTGCATGTGACCTTCTAGTACTTGAAAGTGTTGTTCCAAGAGTCTTCTGAACTGGTTGCTGAAGTAAAAATGCAGTAAAATCATTAGCATTGTGAGTCTGCAATGAATAGTAAATCTTCAAAAGAAATCTTCCCCTACAGTTAATGCGGTTTCAGGAAAAAGAGAATAAAATTTCACAGTTCAAAAGACAATTACTATGAAGGAAAAGGCAACAACTTCATTTATTTTAGTCAATTAATTCCAGTCAAGGAATGGTTCCAAATATATTACTGTAAACTGATTTCGATTTTTTTTTTTCAGCATATTACTTCATTCATAAAGGAGACTTTCTTCAATATATCTAAAGGTACTGGGGGGCAAGTTATTTAGAAAGTCCATGAAAATATCTTTCCCTTTTCGTGAAAAAAGACTTCAATCACTACAAAAATATTCTTGGAAATGCTAACTGAAGAAGCCACCCACAGATTAGTGCCAACTGTAAAATTAATATTCTAATTTCTAAACCTCTTTAATGTACATACCACAAGATGAAAATGCTTCTTGATATACTGGTCCCTAAGCCAATCACTGTGGGCATCTCGAAAGGGATGATGATCAGCCAAGTCCAAACAGTCACTGATGTTACAATCAATTGCTGGACTAATGTTTTCTAATTTCTTCTGCACCCTTTTCCCAGCCAACAATACAGTATCCTGACAGATTGTTGCTGTCCAACTTATAATTTCATTAAGAGCAGTTTGAGGTAAATGGTGCTGTTCCCTCATGCTGTAAAAAGGACAAATTATAATTATAAAATCGTTTAATTAAACTAAGTTTCATAAGGACCCCACTACCCCTCCCCCCGGTCGCATTTCAAATAAGCTTACCGCTCGATAAACAAAATGGCGTGTCCTCTCAACTGCTCGTCTAAATCTACACTTGAATTGGCGCTCATTATATCATCAGACACATCTTCAGGCAATATAGCTTCTTCTTCTTCTTCTTCTTCTACAATATCGGCGGAGTTCTGACCGCCATCGTCGATTTCTTGGTCATGTGGAACAATTAAGTAATTGCCATGCTCCGGTGGAGACGTGTGACCTTTGTACACATCGTCATGCTTTCTACGAACGTGCTTGTAAAAACTGTTGTACTTGTGGTAAACTTTATGGCAACTTGATAAATCCCCGAGACCACAGATTATTCGAAACTCGTCGTCAGAGTGTACTAGATTCAGGTGGCTTAACAGAATCCGCAACGATACTGCGGTAAACACACAAAAGTCGAACACACACCGCCACATTTTGACAGGAATGCGTAATTAACATCCTTCCGGCCCTCCTCCCCGGTAGGGAGAGGAGAGCCTCGTTCTCAAGTTTTGTTGGCGTTGTTGTTGCAACATGGCGGGTTTTACAGCAGGATATCAGAAAATCCGGTCAACTGAGGATTTTGTGCTAAAAACTAGATGAAATTGGTTTACCTGGCTGCCTTAAAAGGTAATACGTTTGCTTATTTTCTTGTTAAGTTTGCTGAAAAGTAACAGCCATGTTTCTTCGCGCCATTTCGTTAGTGGCGGGAACTTTGGCGGTTTTTTATTGGTTAACGAAATAGGCCCGTCTCTCTCATTGGATGAATGCGACATGGAAGCACCATCGCGATCATGGGATATGTTCAGTCGTGAATGCGAAATCATGGCGGAGGACGAAGAAATAGTGTTGCTGTTTTCGCAAGGAATGGAAGCTTTTACCAGTAAAGAGCTCGCAAACGTTTTAGCAAAAAAGGGATTTACCCCTGAACAATGTCGTGTTCTCGAAGGTAAGTTCTTGAGCCGTTCCATTTTTGTTCGGCGCTCTGTTTGTAACAGCAAAATGTCCGCCCAAATTTCTCCCCGTAAGCTTAATTAAGTTGAGAGTGTAAAGCCCAAGTTTCTCCCTGACTATTTATCGCTTTCTATCTGGAAAATATTCGTGTATAGATGCGTTAAAGGACTTCAGTTGTTTAGAACTTATGCTCATGTTGTCCATGTGTATTTATTTATTAATGTCTGATGTGATTTTGGAATCCAAAGTAAGCAAACTTTTATGGTGTACCAGTACAAATTTTAAGATTACCTTAAGTTTTGGCCCTCCCCATGTTTTCCCAATTGAGGTAGTCGTTAGTTCGGTGTTTTCACTGTAGTAAAACAGAACCCCATGCTGTATGACTACTATACATGGCTTGTAACAGCATATTCAAATGTCTCGATATCTAGGTGAGCAGTTTTCTTATTATATTCCCTCTTTTAATGTCTTTAAATTAAAGAGAATAAAGTAGATGGAAAAATCCTGGTTACACTCTCAAAAGCAGATTTGACAGACCTCTTTCCTGCTGATTTCATTACACGCAAGAAGTTGTGGGACTTCATCTGCAATATGGTTAGTTTGTAGTGTAGATTCTACACACCATTACTTTTATGGAAGAATCTAAGTAAAGTTTGAACACTTTCATAGTAATGAGTATCCTGAATTTTAATCCTTGAAGCAAAGACACCATATTATTTTTAGTAAAGGTGCAGATTGATAGAAGTAAAAGGTACTGTAAACGTTGGAATAGTGTAATCTCAGCAGAAAATATTTTTGGGTGAATCATTTTTTCCAAACCTATACAAGTATTTATTCTGTTTTATTTTTGGATGGCATAAATATCTCAGATAGTAAAAACTACATGGATGGGCCTTGACCTTATGGTACAAATTGACTTTTGTATACTCTGCCTTACATCTATGTTCCAACAGAAATCTCCGGCTTCCTCAAGTGGATCAGTTTTGGATGAAAGTACAGAGGTACATGTAATCATTGATTATATTGAACATATCTTTTATTGTTATGTTTTAAATATAGTACACAAAATAAACTTAAGCATAAAAATAATATGTATGTTTCTGTTAATTGCAGTCCTTTGGATTTTCGCCAAGACGCTGTTCCACTCCTAGGTCAACTGACTCAACATTGTCAACAATGAGTCCTTACAGCTCAATGGATGAAGACACACTGTCCCAGTCCCAGTCCCAGTCTCAAACAGCCTGTTGTAAACTTCCCCAACTTAAAAGGACCAAACCTAGGGAATACATGTGTTTGGAGGTAATAGTATTAAGTAGTAATAATGTACAAGTTGAGACAGAAACATCGCACATCATTTCTTTTTTTCCTTTTTAATGCACACAGTTATTCCAATAAACATGTGGTAATAACTGTAATAACTGTGGGTTTCAGGGAAAACAGGAACAAAAAGGCCAAAGTGGAAAAACTGGGATAGAAAATTACCAGCCATTGGATCTTCCCTCGGATTTTCAAATCATAAACAGTTTTGGAAAGAAGATTAACCAAGCTTTGAATGAGTTCAAAGTGCCAGGATCAGTTCCGCATGACATTGTAAGAAAAATTGTCAAACAGATCACTGAGCACATTGAGGCAGAAAACCCAAGACCAAGTATGAAGACTGTTGAGTGGGTGGCTTGGAGTTATTGTGTGAAATTCCCAGGGCTCAAACAAGTTAATCCTATGGAAACCTTGAAGCAAAGTAATCACACAGCTGTTGGCATGCCTTTCAAAGAATGGGTGAGCAAAACAGTGTTTGAAATGATGAATATGAGAGAATGAAGTTATACTCCATGCTTGCAAGGAACTAATGATTCTTTTTCTTTACATAAGAGAAATAATTCTTGAAAGGGTGTGTTACACTGTATATTGTGTAATTCGATAAAATATCCATACCTCCCCAATGGAAGGGCCTTTTTTGTAAGACACCCCGACCCCTCTGGAAGTCCAATTAAGCTTCGCATATTTCTTTAAATTTTTCAGTCTTGCAGAAACCCCACCCCCAGGAAATTCCAATCCCATCTGTGGGGGGGAGTATGGATATTTTCTGGAACTGCAAATTGTCTTAAATATCCCTGCTTACAGTAAACTAACCCAGTTACAATTGATGCCTGGAGAGAAACCTTGGAACAGTAAACCTTTCAATTTGTGGGTTGGGCATTCCAAGTATTTTTGCATGTTGTTTCAATAGACAACAGCACAAGTCTTTAGGTTACTTTTTTAGAACTAAAAATTATTGACCTTTATGGAAAATGTAACTTCAAACTATTAGTTTGGCTATTTTCGTTGTATTATAGGGTCTCTTAGTAGAGAAAATTAGAAGAGCCCTGGAAAACAAAAGATACCAGGAAAAACGAAGGTCCTCAACAAGTACATGCAGTTTGGTGCAAATTAAAAGGTTGAAATCAGACAGTGATCAAGGTAAATTACTTTTGTAACCTGACTATTTTTGCTTCCTCTACATTCAAGTCTAATCTGATTGTCTCTGTACATTTCATAGCAACACCAGCACAGGGAGCTGTTGATGACCAGGCGTCACTATCAAGACACAGTAAAAGACTCCAAGATGAGCTGAGAAAAAGTTCACCTGATGAAGAAGTGATAGATGAACTCATGGATGCAGAATTTTCAGCCCGGAGAAGCTTTATAACTAAGATTGATGTACGAACAAGGATGAGAGACACACTAGCAAAATATCACATACTTAGTAATGGCAATGAGGTACTTAAATAATTATTGTTATGCACAGAAATGGTTGTTTTAATTTGTGCCTGCTACAAACAGTGAATGAAAGTTATATCTGTACGTAGACCTTGTGACTTCAATGATTTAGTAGAGAAAGACTATACATACTTGGCATTTAACTCTCACGTGCATGAAACACTTGGCTTAAGAATGGTGCAATTAGATTCTCATCGTGGCTAATCTTGTGGATTTCAGCTTGAGGAAGAATTGTTAAGGATACTTAAATTTGAAAAGTATATGACGTGCAATGGTGTAGAGGTGTTACTGACGGCATGGAAAACCCAGCATGAGAAGTTACAGAAGTTCATCTCACAGCAATTTTCATTGAGGAAGGATGAAATCACTGGTATGCAAACAAACTTTGAAGAGGTTTCTTCCAAAGTAATTTTGTCTGCCAGAATGGTACATTTACTGTTATGTTGGAATTTTGTTTTATGTTTACAGGTGTACCAATATCTCTGATCCAATCATGAGCTCAGCCCAGTCTGTTTGAAGTTAACAGGACAGGGTTATTGTGTTCATATATTCTCTTTTTCTCCATCATCAGGTGCAATTCTGTTAAAGACCATGCCACAATTATTCCTAACAAAGGTGCACAAGAAGAAGGAAGGCAAGAATGAAGGTGTCTTTGCTGTAATTTCATCTGATGAGGTGGGTACACAATAAGGCTTTAAAATCGAAATTCTTAAATATATAGAATGCTGTGCCCTTAAAAAGAATCATGGGGAGCTAGCTCATACAAAGTCTTCAACCATTAAATCCGCTGGGTTGCGTGACCCCCTAGCAAGGGCACTATGTATTTCCATGAACATCTGTAAGATACAGTTAGTCTATAATTATAGCTGTGATTGTGATCTGCATTCATGTTTGTGAGTTAACATGCTCGTATTCAAGGAAAGTCATTTTCATGCAACTGGCATACATGTAAACATATATTCAGGTCAAAGGAGGAGAATATAATTGATGTACATCCTTACAGATAATTTTTCTTCATGTTCATATTCTTCTTTGTGTCATATAGGAAACTCCACCAAATCTCTCTCCACATGATCCTTATCTTCTGGTTCATTCAGGAGAAGCTGGTGACTGTCATGAGGCCTACACTGTCATGGTTGGAGAACAAAAGTACTGCGACATAGCTGAAGGCGAAGATTCACTTGGACATGCCATAGTTCAACTATTGGCATTCTTTTATGTATATCACTTGGAGTATCCCCAGCCATTACGTAATACTTACTTCTTTTTGCAACAATTTGTACTGGGAGATCATAATGTGTCATCAACACCTAGAATTCTCAACAGCTATCATGAAGCTATTCAAAAGTACTTGGTTTTTGCCAACTCTCTGCAAGTTTAGGACACTGGCTGTGACTGTCCAAGTAAACTTTGTTGTTGAAATTGACTTATGTGCAACTCCCTTGCACACTATAGAGTAACAACCCATTTAGGATATTAAAGTTTGTGCAAACGTTTTACAAGAGAAAAAATTGAAATTTAGGTTTACTTGTGACTTTCATGTAAGATGCATATAGCTATACCATGCATTTAAGCAAGGAATGTACAAGTAGTATGTACAATGTGACAAACCCTCATGGACCAATGTATGAGACTTTAATCTTGAAAATTTGTTCCCCATTGTGGTAAAGGGCCTTGTTTGTGAGATGCATGAACAGATTTATATCTGTCAGTTACTAACATTTACAACAGTGATATATTGAGTTACATTTCTTGGAAAGGAGTAATAAAATAAGTTTACTCAATGTCGTTAGTGTTACAGTGAAGCTTTATTTCACTTAGCTAGCATATGTAGTCGTGTAATGTTTAAGAAATAGAAAACATGTACCATGTTTCTATTGAGTTATAGAAACACGAGTGGAAGTTTGGGAGAATGAGAAATGCTGTGGGAACGCGAGCCGCAGGCGAGTGTTTCCACAGCTTTTTCGAGTTCTCCCAAATTTTCACAAGTGTTTCTTAACTCGATAGAAACACAGAGTACATGTTTTCTATTTCTTTAAGAAAACACAGCGGCGAGAAAAAGGAAAACTTGTTAACTTTGATTATCAAAATGTAAATTGTCTTTGCTCGTGCCATCACTATGTCAATTAGTTCTGTGTCTCCATCGAGTTATACAAACACGATTTTTTAACCAATCAGTGCGCGTGCTTTCTTAGGACTGTTTTCTTAAGTGTCCATATATTCATTTTATTATGTTGTCCTGTCCAAATTTTGATTTTATATAAATGGAATATACACTTTTCTCAAAGGCTTACTACACTTTGAGTTGAGCAGTAGACACTTCAAACTAGTACATCTTGACTAGTTGCAAGTTAGTTTTGTTCTGATTTTAGGGCACGAATATCCTACAAATTAGTTTTGTATCCCTCCAATTAGTTTCCCTCGGCCCTTACTCAAGTGGTTCCTAATTTTTATTAAGTGCAGTTTGACAACTATTTGAAGGTTGTAAACACTTAACAAAGAGATGTAACCTTTTGAGTAAGAGAATTTTGACCCTTGATGTAGTGTAATCTTTTCCCTAATTTTAGGTCCATTTCCCTAAGGTTGGTATTGGATCCCTTTAATAAGTTTTCTTCAACCCTTAATTAAGTGTGTTGTAATTTTTATTAAGTGCAGTCTTGCGACTATTTTAAAGTAGCAAACACTTAACATAAGGGATGTGACTCTTGGAGTAAGAGAAAATTGCCCTTACCCCACGGACAGCCATTTAAGAGTTTTTCTCTTAAAATGTAAGAGATTTACACTTAAAATAAGAAAGTCCTTTTTACAGTGTTCAGATTATCTCCCGACGTGTAAATTCTCTTTCGTCCAGTTTGAAAGACTGATAAAACGTTTTAAAGCGCCGACAGAGAGCTAAAAATTAATCCTATAAAAATCAGACAGCAATGAAGTTCAGAGTTTCAATAAGATACTAAGCTTATGTTTACTTGCCTTGATCTTTTCTCTAGTGAATGGAAATGTGCCTTAGATGTACTGTACTGTAGAGTTGCCTATCCAGACATATCGCGATCGCGATCGTGGGATTGCCTCTACTTCAGATGTGGACGTCTTCTGCCGACGTGAAGATTTTCTTTCGTCCAGTTCCAGAGTGAGAAAAATTTTTAAAACGCCGAAAAAAGCTAAAAATATAAATTACAAGGCAATGAAGTTCAGATGTTTGTACGACAAAGACGAAAAAAGCCTGAATGCAATGAGTGCACTACCACTAGTGCGCATGTTCTGGTGAATTGATGACGTATATGTGCAAATTCTAATGTAGACGCGCATTGGCTAATTTTTGGTAAGACGAGGTGGAGTAGGGCAGTGGGGTACCGGGCATGATATAAGAGATCACCAGTTTGGTAACCTTAGTATTTCCTTCCAATAGGAAACAATGAAAGATAAGACAAAAGTTACATGATGAATGAAACAACCAATAAAATAATACGTCTTTTCCAAGTGTCATTCAAAACATTTAAAAACCAATAACAATGAGAAAAAGGGAACATGTGATAGGTCATAAATTCATATAAAAGCTACACATGCAAGTAACCCAGCCCTTGTCTTTTGTGGGGCTGTGGTCAGCGCGAAGATGGGTGAGTTTTTTTTATATGTTATGTCATATTTTTTGCACTATTATTACGGAAGCTGCATTAATTAGTGCAGAAATTGAGTAGTACAGAATCAAAAAGAGGAGGAAACCAAAACATCCGCATATTTTTGCATTTTTAGGTATAAATTCATTCAAAATTTATCGCAAACTTACAGGTAATCAGTAGTGCGCGTTTAGCTGTTTGACTACGCTTACTGAAATTGTGAAAAGAAATGAATTTAGTTCTCCCAGAAATAAATTTACCAGTCTATAAAGTTACAGGGAGACCTATTGAGGAATTTGGTTATATTAGACGGAAGAAAATGTTGTAGTGTTAGTAATGAAGAGTGCTAACATGATGTTTTCCGAATGAAAACTATGTTCGTCTGTTAACGACATTGCCTCTCTCACGTTTCAGTTCAGAGATAATAATTCATTGATTGAAGTACTTAATAGAAGTAAATCAGTGTTAGAATGATGCTGCTTTAAGCGCTTTGTTGGTCTTTTAATTAACGCTTAAATATTGTGTAATTTTACGATATCTGGTTACGTACGACACGTTGTTATAGTGAGACTACAAACGATAATCACTTGAATGTTGTCCCGCTATTTTGTAGATTTGAAACCAACTATCAGCCAAGGATTTCAATTTGTTTTTGTGAAAGTATCAGTATTTAGTATTTTCATTTCTTTAGGTACTTTTTCTGTTCTTTTGGATTCAATGCAATTCCGTTGATTGTTCTTGCTTGTTTACAAGAGATGCATTTTCCCATGTATCTAGTAGTTTCGCTTCCATTTTAGTTTTGGACATTTTGTACACGCAGAAACTTTTTCAAAATTCAGTTTCATTTAGTGTTAGTGTACATGATGTTTTATGTTACAATCAGCGGTCTTTTTGTTCGCATACTCGTTTACATCGGCTCTGGTTTCGTTTGGTAATCATGTATGTCAGGAAACGAGGATACTACTTGGATATAGTTTGAAATCTTGAAGTCTTCTTTGAGACAAGAAAAGAGAATTTTCTTAAGTTAGTACAATGGAAGCAGATAAGGATGATTTATTTATTTTTTCATTTACTCTTTGGCATGTGAAATCAATGCGTGCCTTTGACTGTATGTAGGTTCCAAATATGCACCTATCAATGGTTTACCCTAGGATGGGGGGTCGGACAACCCAGGGGAAATTTGACATTGTCAGGTTTTCAAATGTCAAATTCTTTGCCCTTGGGTCACCATTATAAGTCAAATTCCCACCCCTGGGGACCAC
>OFHQ01000072.1_pt1 | contig 12368 bp, 4 predicted proteins | sample 1521071 | NCBI WGS metagenome assembly OFHQ01 (sample SAMN04272335, study PRJEB24112) | coral metagenome | biome: Coral reef; feature: Shallow seawater; material: Coral tissue | host: Coral | place: China: South China Sea | collected 2014 | reverse complement strand
CTTCCAAATTTGGGATTTTTGTGGGTATTCTTCAAATACCCTAAAATATCCAAAAATGGGAATCCGTAATTTTTACCTGTGTTTGTCGCTGTCGATTTCACTTTTCTCTTTGTCGCTGTCGTAATTTCTCATGAGTGATTTGTCATTCATCGTCATTTCAGCTCCTTCATGTAGCTGTTTCAGAGCTTTGCTGCCTGTCAGAATTTAACCCCATTGCTTGGGCAAAACTTTCTAGTTTTTTTTTATTAACAATAGTTGATAACTGATTTTGCCTGCGCTCTTACCCACTGGGCAAGTGAGAATGAAAAGTCACTTGCCCCAGCAGGAAAATCTACTTTCCTGGAAGACTAGACAGCACTTTTTCAAGCCCTGTATCTATTACTGACTGAGTGTACTTTCTATTTTTGGACAAGGTCTGACTGAGGATTCCTACATTTGGATCTTGTCTGGTTGGTTGGTTGGTTGGTTGGTACATAGATAGACGTAATATACACATTGTAAATAGACGCAGACTGGCAAAATTTTTAATTTGATTGCAGGCAGCCATTCCATCTCGAACAACTCTGATCATCTCTCCTGCTCCCATTGCCCAGCAGTGGGTGGATGAGATTTCAAGGCACACAAAACCCTCAACTCTTAAACTGCTGGTAAGAAAGATTAGAGTTACCTTGTAAAATAAATGTTTAAGGGGCCACATGAAAGATGGGGAACATCTTGAATACTTTGGCCAATTTTTGCAAGTTTCAATCCATTTCCATTTATGCTATCCGTAGGAACAGGCGACAGGAAACAGTTTCTGTACCTTCAAATACGTCTTTCATAACATTAAGATGAGTTTTCGGGAGCCGTTAAATCAACATCCAAATTTAAACATAAACATATCCAAATTTCAACATAAATCATAAACAAAATGCTTCTGTAAAGCTACGACGAAGATATCCAATGAATTTATCAGAGAGGGCTAACCATAACAAATTTCTTGAGGATTTTTGAAATACGTACTGAGCATCAAAACTCGCAAAAATTGGCCAATTTTTTCAAGTTTCAATCCATTTCCATCCATGCAATCCGTAGCGACAGGCCACAGAAAACAGTTTCAGTACCTTCAAATAGTCTTATATATTTGTGTCTGATCATTTTTGGTACACCTGAGTTCTATGCATTTATCGTTGAAGCCGATACACTCACAAGCAAATCAATACCTGTTAATGAATTTTATAACGTTCCTCTCGCATTTGCAGTCAAACAGTAGTCGTGAAATTTACTTTGGGCCCAGTGTTTCAACGAATTTAGGAACTGAAAAAGCTCACACCAAAACCGTTAGAGAAAGCTTTGTTCTACACAACACAATTAATGAAGGCTAGAGGTTTTTAAGTTAGATTAGTTTAATATTGAACACGTCACGCTCAAACGAGTTATTAAGATGAGTTTTTGGGAGCCGTTAAAGCAACATAATTTATCCAAATTTGAAACGCGATTGCACCGCTATGTATAATTTCCCTAACGCAACTTTTAAGCATAAATTCTGCGAATATCTCTTTTAGGGATGTATTGTCTTAAATCAATAATTGGAAGGCCCTGTAGTATAAGATATAGATGATCTTACTGTGCCGCGCGGAGATACGAAACTTAACTTCGAGTGTTGAAAAGATGTTATCAGAAGCGATACCTTCCCATGTGTGGATAAAACTGACATCAACAAATTTGGGATATCTTTTTTATCGATTTGTTGCCACTCGGTATATCACTAAATTTCATATAAAATGACTTTCTGTTTCTTCTTGGTATGAAATCGACATATTGTCACGAATTGTCACAAATGTCTGGCGTTCGAAGCGCGAAAACTTATTCGGTACGTAGTAACAAAAGTTAATTTGGCGTTAATATTAAACTGTTTTAACCTTATATTATAAGTTCAAACAAACCATTTGCTTATCAGTACAGCGAAGTATTTGTACAAGGGCTTCAAAAGCCTATACTGCATCACGCAGCAGTCCTTTTTGTTTATTATCAGTGATGTTTTAAGTCAAATAGGGGTTTTTCAGCCTGGACTCAAAGACTATTCCAAGAATATCCCAAGTTGATTTAAAAACATTTTACAACAACATAAATTCAAGGAATTTGGTGTACTATTATTCCTAAATTTGGAATATTACCTAAGTGAACAAAGGGTTAAACATGTGTGCTTTTGCAATCAAATGGTACTCAAGTCTAGATATAACCTGCTTCTGATAGCTGAATACGATGTCTCTCAACAAAAAGTATATCGACAAGTATTTGTTCTCATTTACACGCGAAAGCAAATTAAGTTTTTTTTTCTTATTTTCGGCCTTTGCGATCGGACATTTTAGGGACAGTTAGGTCGAAAACAGTTTTTCTTGATTTTCTCGAATGTAAACCGCTTCGAGCTCAAGAAAAGTATGTCACATTTCATATCTACCTAAGGACTATTTCAGGACGAAAAAAGAGAAAAAAGATAATTCGCCTTCTGTCACCCCATATCTGACAATTAGACAAATTTACGTTTAAAGCAAATGTTACGAACTAGCGTTCAAACATAAGGCGGCTTCAGCCGAAAAACCAATATCGCTCACTTTCTCAACTTAGTAGACCTAGATGTGAAACAATCCACAGCATACTTCGTTTTGGCTGAATATCAATTTATTCTCGAGAAAATAGATAATAGCCAAATTCGCTCAAAATGTAGCTTTCCGACGAAACTCGAAGTTTCGCGGAACAAATGAAGTAAGCAATCTAGAGCGATAACAACTACCAAATTTTGTAGACCAACATCAAAACATACGTTGAAAAACGATTTGAGCACGTTTTATCTAACAATTTTCAAATCATCATTTTATTTGCAAAACCCTGGGCTTAAGATAGCTTTAAAGTTATCCGTTATTAAAGCATGTGCTGCACAGAATGATTGCACAAAAAATTCCGGAATATGAAGGCCTGTTCTGGTCAAAATATTGCATTTAGTTTTTATCTGTGCATGTTGGTCGAATTATTTTTTTGTACCTCTAAAATATTTTGTTTAACCGCCTTATCACATTTTTAGTAGACTATATTTATTTTTTTGTATGGATGCAAAACAGTCTTACATCCCGTCTATTTTTGTTTGTGTGTATGTTTTGTTAATCAGTAGTTTCGTGTGTTTCGCTCTCAAGTCGGTTTAACCATATTTGGGGTAGTTGTCTGCCACTTGCTTTTGCCAAACAAAGATAGCGACAGCCCCGTCGAACTCGATTCCTAAACAAGTGAAAGGAGATGCTCAAGCTTCAATTAATCACAAGTGGTGACCGACTGGCATAATCTACACCGATGTGAAACATTACAAAACCTTTTATATTTTCGCTTAGCTTTAACGAGCAATGCACCCTTTTGCCTAGGACCTGCCTTCATACTACTCGAGACTTACAAGACAAAACTTAATTATTTATTCCCTACGGCTTTTGAGGGGAAATAATACAAAGCAAGGTAATCGAATTTCAAATTGTGATAAACTATGCCAATTTAACTGCTCTCAAAAGCCATCTTAGTTATTTCGTGGTATGCGTTCAATGTAACTTAAAAACCTCTTGCCTTCATTGTGCTGTCTATGACAAAACAACCAGCGCCCCATGCTTGTTTAACGTACCTTGGACGTTTTTGATTCATGTATCTTCTGTTCCGACTTTCGTTGAAATCCCAGGCCCAAAGTGCTTTCTCGACTCCTGCTCAACTGCAAAAGCGAGAGGAAAGTCTTGACATCGTAAACAGATCGTAGTTGGCTTGTGCGTGTATCGCTATATTTAATCTAGAACCAGTTCGATTCAAATCAAAATTATAACTATTTTAAACAAATTCACCAGATGTTTTCAAGGTTTTTAAATATTTTTTCGCAACGTTTTACTGCTAAATTATGTAACAAAACTCTTCTTGTATGCCTTTTAATTATTACATTATAAAGAGAACATATATTAGCAAAAGAATTACTCTTAAAGTTCTGGTAAAGACTCCTCATTGGATTCCCTACTACAAAATACGTTACACGTGTCTTCTTTTGTTAAAAATAAAAGTTAATATTTTAAAAAAAGTCTTTTTGCAGTATTTTTCTAAATTAGTATTATCATAAATGCCTAGAGATATTTGCAGATAAGTTTGTTGGCAGCTTTTAATTGTTCTTCTTGTTTACCAAATTATGTCATATCGCAAACCTCCTAACTCCTAATTGCTGCTCTGTCAGTAACAATTTTTGAATATTTCTCAATGTCACGTTGTTACGTAGCTGTTTGTCAGCTCTGAGCGATCACTTTGCTTCGCAAAGCAAATGGCAGAGTCCGAAGTTAGCCCTCCTAAAAGTAACGAACAAGAGGCCGGAAAAGGGTAAAGCCAGCGCTATTCCGTAATGACGTGTGCATTTAGTCTGTTAAATGCACTGTTAGATAGTAAATTAGTACGCCCTAGAACTGGGAATTTCTAACGTCGGTGCCATTTTAGGTGTTTTTCTTGCTTTAAGAAAATTTGCATCCGTGTTTGAAGTACTATTTCAAAAACGAGTGCGAGGTTTTCGTCAGGTTTCCAAACGCGAGAAAAGGTTGAAACCACGAGGCCGCAGGCCTCGTGGTTCTATTGTTTTTGAGCGTTTGGAAACCTGATGAGACCCTCGCACTGAGTTTTCAAATAGCACTCAAATAATTCGCTTGCTCGTATTTGTTTATTCTCTTTGTAATGTAACTATTGAAAGGTCTAGAAGGATTGCTTTTATATCTAATTTAGCTATAAAACGTTAGCAAAATTATCCTTGTGCATATTCTGGGAGACTTCCTAAAATTTATTTGTTTTTGCGTACAGTTATGCCAGGTCCCCTATATTTCCGGTTCTTCTCATCTTTCTTTCGTAATTAAAACCATTTTACGCGTAGTTTCAGTTTACAGCTTTATTTGCCGGGAAACTGAACAGAACTACCGCCCACAGTAGACAAACAGCGCATAACTACCTGCATTTCTCTACGGTAGGAATAGTTTTTGAAGATAATACTACTCAAAAACTTAAAGGAGCAGTGCCACGAGGATTTTGCTGTTTTAGGTCAATTCTGTGCCAAAGTCATTGCTTTTTGAGGCTTTAATCATAAAAAAAAAAAATACTTCTGTAAAGCTACGACGAAGATATCAAATAAACTTATCTGAGAGGGCTAACAAAAATTACCTTCTTGAGGATTTTTGGAACACGTAGCATCAGAACTCCAAAAAAAATTGGCCAATTTTTGCAAGTTTCAATCCATTTCCATTTATGCTATCCGTAGGAACAGGCGACAGGAAACAGTTTCTGTACCTTCAAATACGTCTTTCATAACATTAAGATGAGTTTTCGGGAGCCGTTAAATCAACATCCAAATTTAAACATAAACATATCCAAATTTCAACATAAATCATAAACAAAATGCTTCTGTAAAGCTACGACGAAGATATCCAATGAATTTATCAGAGAGGGCTAACCATAACAAATTTCTTGAGGATTTTTGAAATACGTACTGAGCATCAAAACTCGCAAAAATTGGCCAATTTTTTCAAGTTTCAATCCATTTCCATCCATGCAATCCGTAGCGACAGGCCACAGAAAACAGTTTCAGTACCTTCAAATAGTCTTATATATTTGTGTCTGATCATTTTTGGTACACCTGAGTTCTATGCATTTATCGTTGAAGCCGATACACTCACAAGCAAATCAATACCTGTTAATGAATTTTATAACGTTCCTCTCGCATTTGCAGTCAAACAGTAGTCGTGAAATTTACTTTGGGCCCAGTGTTTCAACGAATTTAGGAACTGAAAAAGCTCACACCAAAACCGTTAGAGAAAGCTTTGTTCTACACAACACAATTAATGAAGGCTAGAGGTTTTTAAGTTAGATTAGTTTAATATTGAACACGTCACGCTCAAACGAGTTATTAAGATGAGTTTTTGGGAGCCGTTAAAGCAACATAATTTATCCAAATTTGAAACGCGATTGCACCGCTATGTATAATTTCCCTAACGCAACTTTTAAGCATAAATTCTGCGAATATCTCTTTTAGGGATGTATTGTCTTAAATCAATAATTGGAAGGCCCTGTAGTATAAGATATAGATGATCTTACTGTGCCGCGCGGAGATACGAAACTTAACTTCGAGTGTTGAAAAGATGTTATCAGAAGCGATACCTTCCCATGTGTGGATAAAACTGACATCAACAAATTTGGGATATCTTTTTTATCGATTTGTTGCCACTCGGTATATCACTAAATTTCATATAAAATGACTTTCTGTTTCTTCTTGGTATGAAATCGACATATTGTCACGAATTGTCACAAATGTCTGGCGTTCGAAGCGCGAAAACTTATTCGGTACGTAGTAACAAAAGTTAATTTGGCGTTAATATTAAACTGTTTTAACCTTATATTATAAGTTCAAACAAACCATTTGCTTATCAGTACAGCGAAGTATTTGTACAAGGGCTTCAAAAGCCTATACTGCATCACGCAGCAGTCCTTTTTGTTTATTATCAGTGATGTTTTAAGTCAAATAGGGGTTTTTCAGCCTGGACTCAAAGACTATTCCAAGAATATCCCAAGTTGATTTAAAAACATTTTACAACAACATAAATTCAAGGAATTTGGTGTACTATTATTCCTAAATTTGGAATATTACCTAAGTGAACAAAGGGTTAAACATGTGTGCTTTTGCAATCAAATGGTACTCAAGTCTAGATATAACCTGCTTCTGATAGCTGAATACGATGTCTCTCAACAAAAAGTATATCGACAAGTATTTGTTCTCATTTACACGCGAAAGCAAATTAAGTTTTTTTTTCTTATTTTCGGCCTTTGCGATCGGACATTTTAGGGACAGTTAGGTCGAAAACAGTTTTTCTTGATTTTCTCGAATGTAAACCGCTTCGAGCTCAAGAAAAGTATGTCACATTTCATATCTACCTAAGGACTATTTCAGGACGAAAAAAGAGAAAAAAGATAATTCGCCTTCTGTCACCCCATATCTGACAATTAGACAAATTTACGTTTAAAGCAAATGTTACGAACTAGCGTTCAAACATAAGGCGGCTTCAGCCGAAAAACCAATATCGCTCACTTTCTCAACTTAGTAGACCTAGATGTGAAACAATCCACAGCATACTTCGTTTTGGCTGAATATCAATTTATTCTCGAGAAAATAGATAATAGCCAAATTCGCTCAAAATGTAGCTTTCCGACGAAACTCGAAGTTTCGCGGAACAAATGAAGTAAGCAATCTAGAGCGATAACAACTACCAAATTTTGTAGACCAACATCAAAACATACGTTGAAAAACGATTTGAGCACGTTTTATCTAACAATTTTCAAATCATCATTTTATTTGCAAAACCCTGGGCTTAAGATAGCTTTAAAGTTATCCGTTATTAAAGCATGTGCTGCACAGAATGATTGCACAAAAAATTCCGGAATATGAAGGCCTGTTCTGGTCAAAATATTGCATTTAGTTTTTATCTGTGCATGTTGGTCGAATTATTTTTTTGTACCTCTAAAATATTTTGTTTAACCGCCTTATCACATTTTTAGTAGACTATATTTATTTTTTTGTATGGATGCAAAACAGTCTTACATCCCGTCTATTTTTGTTTGTGTGTATGTTTTGTTAATCAGTAGTTTCGTGTGTTTCGCTCTCAAGTCGGTTTAACCATATTTGGGGTAGTTGTCTGCCACTTGCTTTTGCCAAACAAAGATAGCGACAGCCCCGTCGAACTCGATTCCTAAACAAGTGAAAGGAGATGCTCAAGCTTCAATTAATCACAAGTGGTGACCGACTGGCATAATCTACACCGATGTGAAACATTACAAAACCTTTTATATTTTCGCTTAGCTTTAACGAGCAATGCACCCTTTTGCCTAGGACCTGCCTTCATACTACTCGAGACTTACAAGACAAAACTTAATTATTTATTCCCTACGGCTTTTGAGGGGAAATAATACAAAGCAAGGTAATCGAATTTCAAATTGTGATAAACTATGCCAATTTAACTGCTCTCAAAAGCCATCTTAGTTATTTCGTGGTATGCGTTCAATGTAACTTAAAAACCTCTTGCCTTCATTGTGCTGTCTATGACAAAACAACCAGCGCCCCATGCTTGTTTAACGTACCTTGGACGTTTTTGATTCATGTATCTTCTGTTCCGACTTTCGTTGAAATCCCAGGCCCAAAGTGCTTTCTCGACTCCTGCTCAACTGCAAAAGCGAGAGGAAAGTCTTGACATCGTAAACAGATCGTACTTGGCTCGTGCGTGTATCGCTATAATTAATCTAGAACCAGATCGAGTGAAATCCAAATTATAACTATTTTAAACAATGCACCAGACGTTTTTAAGGTTCTTGATATATTTTCGCAACTTTTTATTGCTAAATTATATAACAAAACTCTTCTTCTATGCCTTTTAATTATTACATTATAAAGAGAACATATATCAGCAAAATAATTACTTTAAAGTTCTGGTAAAGACTCCCCATTGGATTCCCTACTACAAAATACGTTATACGTGTCTTCTTTTGTTTAAAATAAAAGTTAATATTTTAAAAAGTCTTTTTGCAGTATTTTCCTAAATTAGTATTATTAGCATTAGTATTAATAATTAGTATTAGTATTTTGCAGTATTTTTCTCAATTAGTATTATCATAAATACTTAGAGATATTTGCAGTTACCGTTGTCGGCAGCTTTTAATTGTTCTTCTTGTTTACCAAATTATGTCATATCGCACAACACATTTATCATGTTTACAACTTGAGTTTCTTCTAAGGTATCATTAACAGATAGATAGGTTTTGTTCTCCATTGTCCAAATCGTATATTTTTAAAGCGGTTTTTGTTTGCAACATTGTGGCCTCAAAGAAGAAATATTGATGCTTAACTTTAAGATGTTTTTTACTCAGCTTTCACATTTTGTTTTTTAAAAATTCGATGAATAAATATTACCACCGAAAAACTTTTCCTACGCTAGTAAAATGTTTCTTGTCATGCCCTATTTGCAAAATTTACTGGGGGCGGAAGTTTTGTTCAGTTTTCAAATAAAGCCGTAAACTAAAACTGCACCAAAAATTCGAACAAAAGATGACAAGAACCGCCAATTGTAATGTAAGCATAACTCTCTGAAAAAGCAATTATACAGTCTCCCAGAATGACACGGGATAAGGTTGCCTCTATGTACTGTTCGTTTATCTTATCTTTCATGTCGTCGGTAAGTTTGAATAGAAAAGATAAGACTTCCATGGTAACCAAAAACGAATGTTTCCTTTTTGATAAAGTTTATGCGTAAATGGGGAAGATTGCATGTACTAGATTAATCAGTGGTAACTGTTTTTTAACACAGTTAGCTTATGTAAGTAGCTACTGAACACCAAAAGCTTTCCCTCCACTGGGAAAATATCTCTAGCCATGCGCTGTTTGACAAGTATTCTGGAAGCAATTTGTCTTCCCGGTATCATCCGCACGTTATTGACTGATTTAAATTTTGACATCTTTCAGTTTCCCGTCTAATTAGGACCCGTTAAAAGCACACAGAGAAAATCCGACTCTCATTCTTTCGGAAACGTTTTCTACAAAAGACGTTCTTACCTATATTGCTGGAGAATTTCATCAAGGTACAGAGTGAGCAAGAAAAACTGTCGAGCAGTAAGTTTGTATATCCTTTTTGAAAAGCCACTCCGCGGTTTATAATTAGTTCTTGTAGATTAACTGTGCACTTTCATATGCATTAGAATATTTTCTTCTCAAAAGCCTATTCGATGTCCTCAATTAAAAGTGAATAATGTTATAAACATAAGAAAGTGATTTTTTGTTATCTTCAAGTTTTATTGATAGCCTAAAACTAGAAGGGAAAGTTTGTGAGGGTGCAGTTAAACTTTCGGTTTCCATCGGAAATGCTACTGTCCTTAAACTTGGAGAATTTAATGAATTACGGTAAAGCAGCACTGTGGGACGCCGAAGTTAGTAGCTTTAAGAAGGGAAACACGAAATAGCTATATTAAACAACAGTTTATTAGTAGGGGTTTTTAGTATAAAAAGCTAGCAATCAAACTTCCAACTCCGTTCATGAGTTTTTTCAATTGCAAGGGTTTCCCTTTTATTTGCGAGGGGAAAAAAACATGGTTTTCGTTTGAGTAGAAAACTCCCGAGGGATCATCAATAGGATTAAAGTCCGCAAAACATAAAATAAAGAGCACTGTAGAAGTAGTGGGCATACAATTAACCCTATCAGTGGTTTTAGATGCGAAACGGGGCTATCTTTTAAAATCACTGAACTCAACCAACCGCTGATAACTTCCTCGTGAGAGAACCTCGTCTGTTCACTTTTCTAACTGTCGCTAAGTTCATTTCATTATTATTAATTATCTGAAAACACCAAGTCTACTCCCAACATTTGTTGACCACGTTATTATCAACAGACTATTTGATTAGATTTGAGGGTGCGTTTCTTAAGGAAAATCCAATTAGCGAATATGGCTCCAGTGGCGGGTCTAGGTTAAAGGCCCATGGTCCTGGGCCTCTCCCCCTTATTTTGAGTGATTACCGAAGGAAGGAAAGCGGCCAGCAGGGCAAGCAGCACAAATCACAGCATACTTCGTTTGGCTGAACATCAATTTATTCTCGAGAAAATAGATTATAGCCAAATTTCGTCAAAATGTCGCTTTGGAAGCCCAAAATTCCGACGAATCTCGAAGTTTCGCGGGACAAAAACAGTCTAGAGCGATAACAACTACCAAATATTTTAGAAGAACATCAAAACATAAGTTGAAAAGCAATTTGAGAAATCATCAAATCATCATTTCATTTAAAAAAAACCTTCTATTAGCTGGGCTTAACATAGACCCAAAGTGACCTGTTATAAAATCTGCTGCACAGAATTATTGGCCAAAACTCCTGATTATGAAGGCCCGTTCTGCTCTAAATCAGGTGCATTTAATTTTTATCTATGCATGAAGTAATTTTACACGTTGGTCGAAAAATTTTTACATTTTATTTAACCGCCGAATTAATTTTAATTTTTTATTACATTTTTAGTAGACTAGAATTATTTTTTGTATGGATGCAAAAAAGTCTTTGTGTGTTTTACCTAGGGGTAGTTGTCTACCACTTGCTCTTGCCGAACAAAGATGGCGACGGCCCCTTCGAACTCGATTCCCATGCAAACAAGTGAAAGAAAATGCTCAAGCTGCAATTAATCACAAGGGGTGACTGGCCGACACAATCTCCGTCGATATGAAGCATTACAAAAGCATTAATAGTTTATATTTTATATTTTCGCTCTAACGAGCAATGCACCATTTTGACCAGAGCCTGTCTTCATATATACTATCCGAGATTTACAAGACAAAAACTAATTCCTTCTTATCCCCTACGGACTTTGGAGGACAATTATATATAGCAATGTAACTGAATTTCAAATTGTGATAAACTGCGCCAATTTAACGGCTCCCAAAAGCCATCTTGGTTTAATTATTTCATGGTATGCGTTCAATGTAACTTAAAAACCTCCAACCTTCATTGTGTTGTCTATGACAAAGCAACCGGGGCCCCATGCGTGTTTAAAGTACGTTAGATGTTTTTTGTTTTTTTTTTCATTGGAGTATCTTTCTGTTCCGACTTTTGGTCAAATCCCAGGCTCAAAGTACTTTCTCGACTCCTGCTCAACTGCTCAAATGCGAACGGAAAGTCTTCACTTCATAAACAGATCTTTCTCAGTTTGCTTGTGAATGTATGGCTGTAATTAATTCAGAACGAGTTCGACTGCAATCAAAAACAACCATTATACCGTTGACCGAAAGCATAATGTTATTTTGTCGCGAGGCATTTCCTTTGTCTTATCATGTCTTATCAGTTTGCGAGTTGTGCTCTAATCGGGCAGCAATGGAAGTCTCTTGTCCAATGAAAAATGGGCGTGTGTCAAAGTTAAGTACAAAAGGTTGGTTATCTCGTACACGCGGCCCCTTTCTACTATTTCCATTTTCGCAAGAAGAACTTTTCTGCTTTTAAGCGTTTAGCCGTATTGTTTTTTCAGGCAAGTTCCCTTTAGTCATTTTGTTATTTTGTCTTGCATTATTTCTGGAGATCATTTACTTTTTTTCCTTTTGTTCCTAATCTCGGAGCTCTTCCGACGACTAGTCTAATATGGGTACGCCTCGCGCTTTAATTTTGGGCCATTTGTTTATTCGTTGCTTAGGCCCGGTCTAAACGTCGCATTTTACATGCGCCGAATCGAATTGCTGAATTAAGTGCATGTGAAATGCGACGTCTAAATCAATTAAATGTGACATATTTCAATTCGATGCGAGTCAGTCGAATATTCGACTGATCCAGCCGAATA